>Ga0056121_1000042_pt1 | contig 71065 bp, 74 predicted proteins | sample WorMetHEROISLAND_FD_83872 | JGI IMG/M metagenome (GOLD analysis project Ga0056121, IMG submission 83872) | Marine gutless worms symbiont microbial communities from Max Planck institute for Marine Microbiology, Germany - Olavius sp. 1 HERON ISLAND ...
GCAACCATGGAACAGTATGTCGGACTGGACGTGTCCCTGAAAGAGACGGCGATTTGCGTGGTCGATGGGTCAGGCGCGGTTGTGCGCGAAGGCAAGGTGGCGAGCGAGGTCGGCGCGATCGCCCCTACAGATGGCACAACGGTTGGTAGGGGCAGGTCTCAGACCCGCCCGACGACAGCCGACACAGACACGTCGCTCAACCGTCTTCGCCCGCCGTTTCCGGCGCCTGGAACCCCCCGCCCAGCGCCAGATGCAGGTCGACCCGCTGCTGCAGGCGCTGGTCGCGGATGTTCAGCAAGGCGACGTTGGCGGCAATGACCTGGCCCTGCTGCTGGATCACGCTCAGCAGGTCGATCTTGCCGACGTCGAACTCCGCCTGGGCCAGGCGCAGCGCTTCGGTGGTCTCGGCGACTACCGCCTGCAGGTACTGCTCGCATTCGCGCAACAGGGTCTCGTTGGCCAGGCCCTGCTCGACCTCGCTGAACGCCCGCAAGGCGAGCTGGCCATAGTTCGCCAATGCTTCCTCCTGGCCGGCGGTCTCGATCTCCACCTGCGCCTGCAAGGCACCGCCGGTGAAGATCGGCGCGACGAAGTTGGCCCCGGCCGACCAGTAGTCGCTGCCGAAGTTGAGCGTGTTGTTGAGCGCATTCGAGGAGGTGCCGACGCCGGCGGTGAGACTGATCCGCGGCAGGCGGGCTGCCTTGGCGCTCTGGACCTGGAAGAACTCGGCGGCGACCGCCCGCTCGGCGGCAATCAGGTCGGGACGGCGTTCGAGCAGCTCCGACGGCAGTCCGGCCGGGATCGGCGGCGGCGTGGCAACGAGATCGTCGGCACCTTCCAGTTCCGCTGCCGGGTAGCGCCCCAGCAGTACCTCGAGCGCACGGGCCGCCTGCAGCCGCGCACCCTTGGCCTGGCGCAGCACCACCTCGCCGTTGGCGACGTTGGCCTTGGCCAGGGAGATCTCTTTCTGCGTCACCTGGCCCTGCGCGTACTTGGCCTCGACCAGGCGCAAGGTCTCCAGGTAGAGCTCGAGTGCATCGGCCGCGAGCTGCTCCTGCAGCTTGGCCTGCGTCAGCAGGAACCAGGTCTTCGCCGTTTGTGCGGCGATGGACTGATAGGCCCACTCGACCTGGTTCTGGGTCGCCTCGAAGGCAGCCTGTCCGGCCGCGGCCTGGGAGCGCACGCGGCCCCAGATATCGAGCGCCCATGACGCGTTGAGCGCCGCCCCGGAGGTGCTGACGGAGGGATCGCCGGTGTTGAAGCCCTGGCGGTCCAGCGCCGCGCCGGAGGCACCGATCGCCGGGACCAGCTCGGCCCCGGCCTGGGTGGCGAAACCGGCCGCTGCGTCCAGCCGGGCGGCAGCCGCGCGCAGGCTCAGGTTGTTCTGGATCGCCTCGGCGACGAGGGCTTCGAGCTCGGGATCGCCGAAGCTCGCCAGCCAGCCCTCGGTGACGTCGCCCGTGGCCGCCGCCGCGGCTTCGTTGAAGTCGACCGGCACCGGTGTCGCCTCCGGCAGGGCCTGCCGCGCCGTTTCCTGGATCTCCGGCGGCTGCTCGACGGCGCAGGCCGCAAGGACCAGCGACAACAGGATGACGGGCAGATAGCGCATGCCGGTCCCCGTTACATGGGCAGGATGAAGTTCCAATAGGCCTCCATCCGGATCATCACCTTGCGGATGACGTGCGTGTAGGTGCTGCTGTCGGTATAGATGGCCACCGTGCCGATGGCGCCGGCCGGCAGGTCGCGCTCCAACTGGTCGTCGTCGAGACGCAGGCGCACGAACATCGGCCCGGGGCGCTCATCGACCGGGGCCGGCAGGTAGCCGCTGATCGGGGCCTGGCCTTGCGCCGTGGCCTGGACGACGGCCTCGACCGTGGCCGCCAACACCCTGCCCGGCAGGACCTTCAGCGCCACTTCCGCCTTCTGCCCGGGGCGAATGTGGCGCATGTAGATCTGGTGGATCTGCGCGCCCATCAGCAGCTGCGAGGTGTCGATGAAGACCATCACCGGACTGATCGGCAGCGCAGCCACCCGCATGCCGGGCCGCAGCGCAACGATGGTGGCGTAGCCCTCGCCGGGTGCGCGCACGACGGTTTCGTTCAGGTTCCACTCGGCGTTGGAGAGCTGGGCCTTGAGGCCGTCGACCTGGGCCTGGAATGACTGCACCTCGTAGACCGAACCGGCCTTCTGCTCGGCCAGGGCCTTCGATTGCGCCAGGCGGATCTCCGCCAGGTTGAGCTGGGCCTTCAGGTTATCGACCGCGGCCTGGTAGGGTACCGGGTCGATCCGGAACAGCACGTCGCCGTTCTGCAGCGGCGTGTTGGGCACCACCGGCACCTCGATCACCTTGCCGGCGACGTTGGGCACGATCGGCACGGAAAAGGTGACCAGACCGGCGGCCCCCTGCGGCGCGCCCCACTGCATCGGAATCAACAGGGCGACGATGATGATGATCTCGTAGGGAATGATGCTGAGCCAGGTGTTCCGGCTGTTAGGCAGTACCTTGACGCGGGTCAGCACGAACAGGATGCCGACGTAGAGCAGGGTCAAAAAGACGATCATGTCGTCGGCCCCTTCTCCGCTTCCAGCGCCTCGATACGCGCCCGTAGTTCGCTCACGTCGTCGCCGGCGACTTGCGCCGGCGGCTTCATGAAGGCCCAGATCACCGCGATCACCCAGACCACGCCGAACGTGAACAGGCCGACGATGCCGGCGATGTTGATCGCATCAGCCTGGGGATGATTGCGCTGCTTAGCGAGCTTGCCGGGCAGCATGGCCAGGAAGACCAGCACGCCGACGGCGCAGACGACGATGATGATCAGCACCACCAGGGCGAAGATGTCCAATGGCGTCATCCGGTCATATCCCCTCGCCGTTCTGACACACGCCCAGTATCGCCCAGGCGTCTCGACCGCCGCTACGTCACGAATTGACCGCCATCGGCGGGCGCCGGCGATGCCAGTCGGTCGTCGCCTCGTAGGCCTGGCCGATGCGCAGCACGCCGGCCTCGTCGAACGGCCGGCCGGCGATCTGCAGGCCGACCGGCAGTCCCTCGCCGGTAAAGCCGCAGGGCAGTGACAGCGCCGGCAGGCTGACGGTATCGAATGGCTGCGTGTTCTGGATCCGCAGCATGGCGTGCGCCGGCGGGGTGGCGGCGAGCGGCGTCGTCGCCACCGGACATGTCGGCATGACTATGGCATCGACGTCGCGCATGGCCGCGACCACTTCGGCCGTCAGGTGGCGGCGCAGGCGTTGCGCCTGCAGCAGATGATCGGCCGTGTAGAAGCCGCCCATTTCCAGGACGGCACGAAGTTCCTCGCTGAACAGCTTCGGGTCGCGGGCCAGGTTGGCCTGGTAGCAGGCATGGGCTTCCGTGGCGATGATCACGCTGCCGGCGGCAAACACCGACTGCATGTCCGGCAGCGCGATGTCCGTGACGTGCGCGCCCATGTCCGCCAGCACCGAGATGGCGTCCTCGACACGCGCCAGCACGTCGTCATCGCAGTTGTCGAAGAACCAGTCTCGCGGCACCCCAAGGCGCAGGCCAACGATGCCATCATCCAGCCCGGCCAGGTAGTCCGGCACCGGCAGGTCGACCGCGCCCGGATCGCGCGGGTCGTGGCCCGCCAGGAGCTGCAGCATCAGGGCGCAATCGCGCACCTTACGGGTCATCGGCCCGGCGTGGTCCATGGACCACGAGAGCGGCAGGCCGCCGTATTTGGAGACGCGGCCGAAGGTCGCCTTCAGGCCGACGATGCCGCAGCAGTGCGCCGGCTGGCGGATCGAGGCGCCGGTGTCGCTGCCGAGTGCGCCATAGGCCAGCCCGGCGGCGACCGCGGCGGCCGAGCCGCCGCTGGAGCCGCCCGGATGATGGGTCGGTGCCCAGGGATTGCGCACGGCGCCGAAATGCGGGTTCTCGGACGTCGTCCCGTAGGCCAGTTCGTGCAGGTTCGCCTTGCCGACGATCACGGCGCCGGCGGCCTGCAGCCGTTCGACCACGGCGGCGTCGTAGTCGGGCACCCAGTCGGCGTAGAGCCGGCTGCCGAACGTCGTGCGCACGCCCTTGGTGGCGAACAGATCCTTCACCGCCACCGGCACGCCGTGCAGCGGGCCGCGATGCCGGCCGCCGGCGATCTCGGCGGCGGCCTGCGCCGCCTGCGCCCGGGCGGCCTCCGCCGTCACGGTGATGAAGGCATGCAGGCGCGGCTGCAGCTGGGCGATGCGGCTCAATGCCTGCTCGGTCAGGTCGACCGGCGACAGCTCGCCCGCGGCAATGCGCGGCGCCAGCTCGGCGATCCCGGCAAAGGCGATATCGTCCTCAGGCATCGCCGACATTCTCCGACACGGGCGTGGCATGTACCGCCGCCGGCTCCGTCCGCCCCAGCGCGGCGGCCCAGGAGTCGAGCAGCTCCACGTTGCGCAACATCAGCACCAGGCGTGGCCGTATGGCCTCGACCTGGTCCGCCGACATCTTCTGCCCGAACACCTTGCGTACCAGGTGTTGCAGGGTTTCGGTGCTCGGCTCGCTCATCGCAGTGTTCTCCGGCTCATTTCGCCCAGGGCGGGCGCTGCTTGGCCATGAAGGCCTCTATGCCGTGCAGCGCCGACGGCCGGCGCAGCAACGAGACCAGGCCGTCGGCGGCGGCATCCAGGACCTCGACGTCGCTGCGCTCGGCGCAGTCCAGCACCAGCCCCTTGACCAGGGCGAGCGCCGCCGGCTCGCAACGGTGGATTTCGCCCAGCACCCAGTCGAGGCGGGACAGTATCTCGGCCTCGTCGGTACAGCAGTAATGGGCGATGCCGAGGTCGACGGCCTCGCGGCCGTTGACGGTGATACCCATCACCGCCAGTCGCCGCGCCGCGCCCTCGCCGATGCGGCGCACCACGTAGGGAATGATCTGCGAGGGAATGAAGCCGACGCGTGGCTCGGGCATGCCGAACTTGGTGTCCTCGTGAACGATCACCACGTCGGCGCAGCAGGCCATGCCGAAGCCGCCGCCGGCGGCCGCTCCCTCGACCACGGCGACCACCGCCTTGGGCAGCCGGTTCAACGCCTGCAGCACATCGCCGTACATGCGGTAGGGCGCGCGCAAGGGGTCGATGTCGCCGGGCGCCGGCGCCGGCGGCATGTCGGCCATGGCGTCCAGGTCGCCGCCGGCGCAGAAGTTGCCGCCGGCCCCGCGCAGCACGACCACCCGGACCTGCGCCTCGTCGCCGGCAATGGCGACGGCCGTGGCCATCTCCTCCATCATCCGGTGGGTCAGGGCATTGCGCCGATCCGGCCGGTTGAAGGTGATGAACAGGCGGTCGCCGTCGCGGTGCAGGGCTATGCACTCGAAGTCTGTCTCGTTCATGCGTCCAGCCTAGCGGACGGTGAGGAATGCGGCCAAGCCGGCTCAGGGCCGGCGCGCGGACAGGGAAAAGCTGAGCGGGATCCGCGGTCGTTCCGGCGGCATGCGCCACATGCCGTCGTCGCCGGGCTCGAGCGCCGCCAACGCCTGCCAGGCGAGCGCGTCATGTTCGTGCAGATAGTCGATCACCAGGCCGGCACGGGCCAATGCCGATACCACCCCCTCCAGCGTGTAGACATAGGCGTACTCGACCGTGTTCGCGATCGCCGCCGCCGCGTCGGCGTAGCTGCCGGGCTCGTCGAAGAACAGCGGTACGCCGTTGCCGCGAAAGTCATGCCGGTGCAGCAAGGGCTCGGCTGCCGGCGCCGTTTCGTCGAACCAATGCACGGCCGGATGCGCCTCGGCCAGAAAGACGCGGCCGCCCGGGTGCAGCAGTTCCGCAACGACCTCGGCCCAGGCTTCCAGGTCGGGAAGCCAACTCAGCACGCCCCAGGTGGTGAACACGAGATCGAAGGTGTCGTCCACTGCCGATGGCGCGTCATAGACATTGGTGGCGACGAAGCGCGCCTTCAGCCCGGTCTCGTCGCTCAGACGGCGCGCGGCGGCAATGGCCGCGTGCGAATAGTCGAACCCCGTCACCACGGCGCCACGCCGCACCAGCGACATGGAGTCCATGCCGAAATGGCACTGCAGGTGCGCCACCCGCAGCCCGGAAACGTCGCCGAGCTCCGCCCTTTCGATCGGCGACAGGGTGCAGCGGCCACGGCGAAAGCCATCGACGTCATAGAACGCCGAGGCGACGTGTACCGGCACCACTTCTTCCCAGAAGCGGCGGTTCACCGCCATCGCCTGCTCCGGTGTCACCATCGCATCGTCGGTCATTGACCCCGCCTCCGCCCTTTCCGTAGGGTCCGGGCAAGATAACCAATCCGAACGGGAGGAGGCCATGCAGGTCAAAGACAAAGTGGCGATCGTCACCGGCGGCGGCCGGGGACTGGGGCGGGCCTACTGCGAGGCCCTGGCGCGTGAAGGCGCGGCCGTGGTCGCCGCCGACATCCGCGACACCGCGGACACCGTGGCCACCATCGAGGCGGCCGGCGGCCAGGCCATCGGCGTGCATCTGGACGTAGCCGAGATGGCGAGCTGCCAGGCCATGGCCGACGCCGCCGTTGAACGCTTCGGCCGGATCGACATCCTGATCAACAACGCCGCGCTCTATGGCGACATTTCCGGCGGCCGTTTCGATCAGCTCGGCGAGGAGCAGTGGGACCGGGTGATGACGGTCAACGTCAAGGGCATCTGGCAGTGCGTGAAGGCCTGCGTGCCGACGATGCGCCAGGGCGGCGGCGGCTCGATCGTCAACATCTCCTCGCTGGCGGCGACCTACGGCATGCCGTTCGCGCTCGATTACGCCACCTCCAAGGCGGCGGTGATCGGCATGACCCGCAGCCTGGCGCGCGAGCTCGGCCGCGACTGGATCCGGGTCAACGCGGTCGGCCCCAGTGCCGTGCTGACGGAAGGCACGGATTCCTTCATGGGCGAGAAGCGCGACCGGGCGCTGGAGGTGATCGCCGGCAACCAGGCCCTGCAGCAGACCCTGACCACCGACGACATGGTCGGCACCATCGTCTTCCTGGCCTCCGACGCCAGCCGCTTCATCACCGGCCAGACGGTGATGGTCGACGGCGGCACCGTGCTGCTCTAAGCGTCCTTTAGGAAGGTGACCGCCTCGATGCGGTTGCCGTCGGGATCGCGCACGAAGGCGGCGAAGTAGCCGGGGCTGTATTCCGGTCGCAGGCCGGGGGCGCCATCGTCGCCGCCGCCGCCTGCCAGGGCGGCGGCATGAAAGGCTTCGATCACGGCCCGGCTGCGCCCGCGCAGGCAGACATGCACGCCGCTGTCATCGGGCACAGGCGCCATCTCCGGGCGGGCGTTGAGCCAGAACTCCGGATAGCGCTTGCCATAGCCCACCGTACCGTCGCGCGTGACCAGCCGTTTCAGGTCCAGCGTCGCCAGCAGGTCGTCGTAGAAGGCAGTGCTGGCAGCTAGGTCCGGCACGGCAAGTGAAACGTGGTCGATCATCGATACCTCCAGCGTCGCGGTGTTCACATCAGCCTTGACGATGAGAACAAAACGTGAATATCATGTCTGCAGATGCCCGGTGCCGGGTTGGCGTTGCTGCGGAGGCGGAAGGCCCCGCACCGGCAGCCAGCCAAGCAGCCGGGCTTTTCTTTTTTCTGAAAGAGTTCGGGTAACTCATTGTCAAACAACAAGCTTCGATCATTCCGCCGTTGGCAAAGGTCGGGGCCGGCCATCGTCGTCGATGGCGACGTAGACGAAGCTGCCCTCCGTCACCATGATCTCGTCTTCCTGGTCGCGCCGGGTGACGATGGTCTCGATCTCCACGGTTACCGAGGTGGTGCCGGTGCGGGTGATCTGCGCATACAGGCTGACGAGGTCGCCCACGGCGATCGGCCGATGGAACTTCATGCCTTCGATCGCGACCGTCGCCAGCCGCCCCTTGACCAGGCGGCCGGCGCAGATGCCGCCGGCAATGTCCATCTGGCTGAGCACCCAGCCGCCGAAGATGTCGCCGTTGCCGTTGGTGTCCGCCGGCATGGCCACGGTGCGCACCATTGGCTCGCCGCGTCGGTCGGTTGTCGCTGCAGTCATCGCCGTCCTCCAGATTATCCCAAGACCGCCACTATATTTTGGGTTATGACAGCGCGGCGATACCCTATGCGGAGATTCGCAACGTGATTAACCGCCTGTTCCCAGGTATGAGCGTAAGTCCGGGCCATGAATGAACCACCGATGAAGGATCTGTTCGAACGGCCGCGCCGGGCCAAGGACAGCTACTCCGCCAAGGACATCGAGGTCCTGGAGGGGCTGGAGCCGGTGCGCCGGCGCCCTGGCATGTACATCGGCGGCACCGACGAACGGGCCATGCACCACCTGCCGGCGGAAGTGCTCGACAACGCCATGGACGAGGCGGTCGCGGGCCACGCCAGCCGCATCGAGATCGAGCTGAAGGCCGACAACGAGCTCAAGATCACCGACAACGGTCGCGGCATCCCGATCGACCCGCACCCCAAGTTCAAGACCAAGTCGGCGCTCGAGGTGATCATGACCACCCTGCACGCCGGCGGTAAGTTCTCGAGCAAGGCCTACGAGACCTCCGGCGGCCTGCACGGCGTCGGCGTCTCAGTCGTCAATGCCCTGGCGGAAGAGCTGAGCGTCGAGGTGGCGCGCGACCGCCAGCTCTGGGTGCAGAAGTACGCGCGCGGCAAGCCACGCGGCAAGTTGAAGAAGGCCGGCAGTGCGGCCAACCGTCGTGGCACCACGGTGACGTTCCGGCCCGACGCTCAGATCTTCGGCGACGAGGCCCGGTTCCGGCCGGCCCGGCTCTATCGCATGGCCCGGTCCAAGGCCTATCTGTTCCGCGGCGTCGAGATCCGCTGGTCGTGCGCCAAGGAGCTGCTCGGCGGCAAGGACGACACGCCGGCGAGCGAGGTGCTGCACTTCCCCGGCGGACTGGCCGACTTCCTGTCGGCAACCCTGGGCGAACAGGCGACGGTGACGGCGCAGGCTTTCACCGGCCAGGCCAAGCTGCCGGATCGTCCCGGCTCGGTGGAGTGGGCGCTGCACTGGCCGGTCGACGCCGAGCCGTTCGTCAATTCCTACTGCAACACCATTCCGACCAGCGAAGGCGGCACCCACGAGGCCGGCCTGCGGGCCGCCCTGACCAAGGGCCTGAAGGCCTATGGCGAGCTCACCGGCAACCGCAAGGCGGCGCAGATCACCGGCGACGACGCCCTGGGCGCGGCAGCCGCCATGCTCTCGGTGTTCATCCCCGAACCGCAGTTCAGCGGCCAGACCAAGGAGAAGCTGTCGACCCCGGAGGCGGCACGCTGGGTCGAGACCCTGGTACGCGACCACTTCGATCACTGGCTGTCGGGCGATCCCGACCGGGCCAACCGGCTGCTCGGCTGGGCGATCGAGAAGGCAGAGGAACGGCGGCGACGGCGCGAGGAGCGCGAGGTCAACCGCAAGACGGCGACCCGCAAGGTGCGCCTGCCGGGCAAGCTGGCCGACTGCACCCGCTCGGCCGCCGAAGGCACCGAGCTGTTCATCGTCGAGGGCGACAGCGCCGGCGGCTCGGCCAAGCAGGCCCGCCATCGCGAGACCCAGGCGATCCTGCCGCTGCGCGGCAAGATCCTCAACGTGGCCAGTGCCGGCAGCGCCAAGCTGGCATCCAACCAGGAACTGTCGGACCTGCTGCAGGCTCTGGGCTGCGCCACGCGGGCCCGCTACCGCGACGACGACCTGCGCTACGACAAGGTCATCATCATGACCGATGCCGACGTCGACGGCGCCCACATCGCCTCGCTGTTGATGACCTTCTTCTTCCAGGAGCTGCCGGACCTGGTGCGCAACGGCCATCTTTATCTGGCGATGCCGCCGTTGTACCGCCTGAGCCAGGGCGGCAAGACCGCCTACGCCCGCGACGACGCGCATCGCGAAGAGCTGCTCAAGTCCGAGTTCACGGGCCGCGGCAAGGTCGAGGTCAGCCGCTTCAAGGGACTGGGCGAGATGCGACCGGCACAGCTGCGCGAGACGGCGATGGACCCGGCCCAGCGCATGCTGCTGCGCGTGGTCCTGCCCGACGACAAGGGCGACACCACCCGGCTCGTCGAAGAGCTGATGGGCCGCAAGCCGGAAAACCGCTACCGCTTCATCCAGGACAATGCCCGCTTCGTGACCGACATCGACCTCTGAAGACGCGGTCACCGGCGTTCAATCGCGCGCGACACGCGGCTTTTGCAGGGATGCTTGGCGGCCGCCCGGCGTAGGTTATGCTGTGGTCACGCAACAATGGAGAGCCTCGGATGAAGGTCGCGATGCAGAAAATGCTCGTCGCCGGTCTGACGGCGTCTGCGCTCTACGGCTGCGCCCAGAGCGGCAATATCGCCCGGGACTTCCAGAATCCCGGCTACGACCCGCAACTCGTGCAGTTCATGGCTTCGTCGGGCGAAGTGCCCCTGGTGATGGTAAACAACCCCTTCCCGGACGAAGAGATGGCGGCACAGTTATCGCTGCCGAGCTTCTATCCGCAGGCGCCGTTCGTGCCGACGCCGCCGGCCGAGCGGCAGTACGCGCATATCGTCCTGCTGTTCGACAGCGACATCAGCATCGACGGCTTGAAGGCCTGCCGCGATCCGGAGGGCGGCCCGCCCGGCAGCAGCACCGCCGGCAAATTGTCGGTGCAGGCCGCCTTCTGCTACGGCAGCGACGAGATCAGCGAGGCCCGCATGAACGTGGCCCGGCCCAACGATCCCGGCGATCCCGCTTTCCGCACCGCCATGGCGCAGCTGATGAACCGGCTGATGCCGACTATCAGTCCCAACGCCGGCGGCTGCGCCGACGCCGAGTGCTGAGCCGGCCGCAGGGCTAGCCCAGCCAGCGGCGCATGGCCGCGGTGACCTCATCGGGCCGTTCCATCGGCGCCAGGTGGCCGCAGTCCTCGATCACCACGAGCTCGGAACCGGCAATGCCGGCGTGGATCTCTTCATGCAGGCTGAGCGGCGTCAGGGTGTCCTGGCGGCCGACCAGGACCAGGGTTGGACAGGCGAAGGCGGGCAGGTCGGCGCGGCTGTCGGGGCGGCCCATGATCGCCCTCTGCTGGCGGACGAAGCCGTCGCGGCCGACCGTCAGAGCCATCTCTTTCACGGTCGCGGTCAGGGACGCATCCGCCAGCCTGTCGGGATGCAGAAAGGTTGCCAGCAAGCGGTCGGTCACGCCCACGAACCGGCCCTTCTGGGTCAACTCGATGAGGTCCTGGCGTTGTTGGCGGCGGGCGTCGTCGTCGGCCCGGGCCGAGGTGTCGAGCAGCGCCAGCCGCGCAACCCGTTCGGGCGCCTGGCGCAGGATTTCGAAGCAGACATAGCCCCCGAACGACAACCCGGCCAGGGCAAAGCGCGGCGGCGCCTTGTCGAGAATCGCCGCCGCAATGGCCGCGACGTTGTCATGGACCGTCTGTTCCCCCGTGACCCGGACATCGGCCAGGTCGGCCAGGCCGTCCAGCTGCGCCTGCCACAGGACATCGGTGCACAGCAGGCCGGGCACCAGGATCAGTGCCGGCTTGGCGTCGTTCACGCGGCGACCCGGCTCACTTGATCAGCCCGCTCAGAGCCTTGAACTCCGGCGTCCCGGCCTGGCGCAACCACTCGAACAACACCATCTCGCCCGTCACCATCTCCACGCCGTTGGCGCGCAGCCGCTCACCGGCCATCCGCTGGCTTTCCGGCTGGCGCGAGGACGAGGCATCCATCACCACCACTGGCTCGTACCCGCGTTCGCGCAGGGTAACCGCGGTCTGCAGCACGCAGACATGCGCCTCGATGCCGGCAATCACCACCTGCTGACGGTCGGCCGCGGTCATCCGGGCCATGATCTCCGGGTTGCCGGCGCAGGAGAACTCGGTCTTCGCCAGCACGACGTCATCGGCCAGCAGGTCGCGCAAGCCGGCCACCGTCGGTCCCAGCCCCTTGGGATACTGCTCGGACACGGTCAGCGGCAGGGACAGCTCCTGCGCCGCCCGAATCAGCCGATTACAGCCATTTTCCACGGCCTCGGGATCGTGCATGGCCGGCAGCAGACGCTCCTGAACGTCGACAATCAGCAGTTGCGAGCGGGCGCGGTCGAGCAACATGGCGTTCCTTCCTCCTGTGACCTCCGGTCAGCGTCCCATCATCGCCGTTGACAGGCGGCAGCGCACTTACTATGTCGCTATGCAAGATCTGATCTATTTTTGCCATATGTACTCAAGGGCTTGGCTCCGGCAGATCTGCGTCAGGCCCGTTAGAAAAGACCTTCATGCCATTTGCAGAACTAGGCCTGAGCGAACGGCTTCTGCAAGCCGTTCAAGACGCCGGCTATAGCGAGCCGACCCCGATCCAGCAGCGTGCCATCCCCGTCGTCCTCCAGGGACGTGATTTCCTGGGTTGTGCCCAGACCGGCACCGGCAAGACCGCCAGTTTCACCCTGCCGATGATCGACATCCTGTCGCTCGGCCGGGCGCGGGCGCGCATGCCGCGCTCGTTGATCCTGGAGCCCACGCGCGAACTGGCCGCCCAGGTGGCGGAGAACTTCGAGGTCTACGGCAAGTACCACAAGCTGAACATGGCGCTGCTGATCGGCGGGGTGTCGTTCGTAGACCAGCGGGCGGTGATCGACCGCGGCGCCGACGTGCTGATCGCCACGCCGGGCCGCCTGCTCGACCATTTCGAACGCGGCGGCCTGTTGCTGCGGGGGGTCGAGATCCTGGTCGTCGACGAGGCCGACCGGATGCTCGACATGGGCTTCATCCCGGACGTCGAACGCATCATCAAGTTGACCAACCCGAAGCGCCAGACCCTGCTGTTCTCGGCCACCATGCCGCCGGAAATCCGCCGCCTGGCCGACAACTTCCTGTCCGACCCGGTCGAGATCGCGGTGGCGCCGCCGGCCTCGCCGGCCGAGACCGTGGATCAGCGCCTGAGCACGGTGGACGAGCGCGAGAAGCGTGGCGCCCTGAGGGCCCTGCTGCGCAGCCAGCCGGTGGGCAACGCCCTGGTCTTTTGCAACCGCAAGCGCGACGTCGACGTCGTCCACAAGTCGCTGGTCAAGCACGGCTTCGATGCCGCCGCCCTGCATGGCGACATGAACCAGGCCCAGCGCATGGACACGCTGGACCGGTTCAAGAAGGACGAGATCAAGATCCTGGTGTGCAGCGACGTCGCCGCCCGCGGCATCGACATCCAGGGCCTGAGCCACGTGTTCCTGTTCGACGTGCCAATCCACGCCGAGGACTACGTCCACCGCATCGGCCGCACCGGCCGCGCCGGCATGCCGGGGCGCGCCTTTACCCTGGCGACGCCGGCCGATGGCAAGTTCGTCGCCGCCATCGAGCAGCTGATCAGTAAGGATATTCCGCGCTTCGAGATCGAAGGCATCGACACCCAGGCGCTCGATCCGGAAGGCCGCAGGTCGTGGCGGCCGCGGGCGCGAGCGCGCAGGCGGTGGCGACAAGGGCAGATCGGGCGGAAGGCGCGAAGGTCGGCGCGGCCGCAAGGCCGAGAAGCCGCAGGCCGAAAAGCCGCAGGCTGAAATGCCGAAGGCCGAAGCGGATGCACCGACCCAGGCCAAGCCGCGCAAGGACAAGAGCGAAGAGCGCAGCGGCTCGCGCCGTCGCGGTCGGCGCCGCGAACCGGAAGAGGCCGTCGTCGGCCTGGGCGACCACGTGCCGTCGTTCCTGTTGCGCCCCGTGACCCGCCCGCGCTCCGACGACAAGTAGAGCGAGGGGCCGATGCAGACCATCTTCGTCATGGTGAAGTGCGCGCTGGGCGAGACCTACGACGTCGCCAGCCGGGCGGTGGAATCCTCGGACAACATCTCCGAGGTCTATTCGATCTCCGGCCAGTACGACCTGATGATGAAGTGCTATCTCGCCGACGGCGAGGACATCGGCCACTTCGTGACCGATCAGATCCAGACCCTCGATGGCGTGAAGGACACCTTCACGCTGATCACCTTCAAGACCTTCAGTTAGACGACGGACGCCCCGCCGGGGCGCCTCAACGCCAGGTCTTGCGGGCCGGCGACTTGATCTCGATCTGCACGCAGTCCTCCAACGCCTCGTGGTAGTGCGGCACCCCGGGGGCATGGCGCCAGATATCGCCGGGCCCGGCGATATGCTCTTCGCCGTCGATCACCACGCGCATCCGCCCCTTGACCAGATAGCAGATCGACTCGTGATCTTCGTGCGCATGCTCGGGGTCGACCAGTCCCGTCCCGCGGTGCACTTCCATGAACAGCACATTGTCGCCGACCAGCAGCGGCTTGATCGCCAGTGGGCCGGTCTCCGCCGCACCTTCGATGGAGCTGACGGACTCGGCCGCCACGTCTTCTCCGCGCACGAAGGCCGCCGGCGTCGGCGGCAGACTGCGTGGCGGATCGCCGGTCACGCCGCCCCGCGGCCCAGCATCAGCCGCAGCGCCAGACGCGACCAGCGCCCGTAGGGCGGTCGCATCATCCAGGTGCCGTTGAGGCGCGCCTGCCGCAGCACCGGTTTCAGGTGCGAGAAGGTCTCGAAGCCCTCTCGGCCGTGATAGGCCCCCATACCGCTGTCGCCGATGCCGCCGAACGGCAGGTCCTCGACCCCGGCATGCAGCAGGGTCTCGTTGATGCACACGCCGCCCGACCAGGTATGCGCCAGGACATGGTCGACGGTGGCCCGGTCGTCATCGAACAGGTAGAGCGCCAGCGGCCGCGGCCGGGCGTTCACGTAGTCGAGGGCCGCCGCCAGGTCGTCGTAGGGCACGATCGGCAGCAAAGGCCCGAAGATCTCTTCGCGCATGACGGCCATGTCGTCGCTGACCCCGGTCAGCACCGTCAGCGGCAGCTTGCGCTCTGTCCGGGCCGCGGTTTCGTCCTCAGCCGCCAGGTCGGGCCGGCGTACCGTCGCGCCCTTGCCCACCGCATCCTCGACCAGGGCGTCCAGGCGCGCCGCGTGGCGGTCATTGACGATAGCGGTATAGCCCTTGTTGCCGACCAGGCGGGGATGGAATTCGGCCGCCGTGCGCAGCGCCAGCCCGGCCACCTCGTCGACCCGCGCCCGCGGCACTAGCAGGTAGTCCGGCGCGATGCAGGTCTGCCCGGCATTGAACAGCTTGCCCTGGACGATGGCGCGCACCGCCCGGCCCGGATCGGCGCCAGGACCGACGATGGTCGGCGACTTGCCGCCCAGCTCCAGGGTCACCGGCGTCAGGCCGCCGGCGGCGGCATGCATGACCTTTCGCCCCACCGCGGTCGAGCCGGTAAACAGCAGATGGTCGAACGGCAGGCCGGAGAAGGCCGCGCCGACACCGGCGTCACCGGTGACCACCGCGACCTGCTCCGGCGGATAGAGCCGGCCCAACAGGTTGGCCAGGAGGTCGGCGGTGCGCGGGGTCAGTTCGGACGGCTTGAGCATCACCCGGTTGCCGGCGGCAAGGGCCGCGACCAGCGGACTGAGCGCCAGGTTCACCGGGTAGTTCCACGGCGAAATGATGCCCACGACGCCAAGTGGCTGCGGTTCCAGCCGGGCCCGGGCCGGCAGGAACACCTGATCGACCCGGCGCCGTTGCGGGCGCATCCAGCGGCGCAGGTGGCGGCGGGCATGACGGATCGCCGAGATCACGACAAAGACCTCCGCCGCCAGGGTCTCCTCGCGGGCGCGGTTGCCGAAGTCGGCCGAGATGGCGGCGACGATGTCCTCGCGCGCCGCCATTACGGCGGCGTTGAGACGGGCGAGGTCGGCGCGCCGCGCCGCCGCATCCGGCACCTCCGCCTGCAGGAACGCCGTGCGCATGCGGGCAAGCTGCTGCGTCAGGGCATCGGCGGGATCTGGCGGGAGGTCCTGCGGCGTCGGTTCGGCGATGCTCATGGCACGTTCCTTCCTGCACTCGTGGCGAGGTCCGAACTTAGCCCATCCCCCCGGTTGCCGCAGCCGCCGGGATTGCCGACCGCGGGCAATTACTTTAAGCTTAAAATGTTTTTCGTTGGCCGCGACAGCCCGGCGCCAAAGATGACCAAGACCGCTCCTGCACAGTCCCTGCCGCTTACCGGCCAGCACGCTTTCGTTACCGGCGGCGGCCGCGGCATCGGTGCCGCCGTCGCCAGCGAGCTCGGCCGCCTGGGCGCCGATCTCACCCTCGCCGCGCGCGACGTCGGTGCGCTTGAGACACACCAGCGTGCCCTGGACGAGACGATTCCGGGCGCGGTCGCGGTGCAGCAGCTCGACCTCGCCGACCCCGACAGCGCCGCTGCCGCTTTCGCCGGCGCCGTGGCCGCCCGCGGGGCGCCGCAGATCCTGATCAACAACGCCGGCATGGCCCCCGCTCAGGCGATCGACGCCATCGACGAGGCGACCTGGAACCGCACGTTCGCCGTCAACGTCACCGGCCCCATGCAGCTCATGCGCCTGGCCGTCCCGGCCATGCGCGAGGCCGGCTACGGCCGGATCGTCAACGTCGCCTCGACCGCGGCCCTTAAAGGCTATCCCCAGGTCAGCGGCTATGTCGCCTCCAAGCATGCCCTGCTCGGCCTGACCCGCGCGGTCGCGCTGGAACTGGCCCGCACCGGCATCACCGTCAACGCGGTCTGTCCCGGCTACACCGACACCGATATCGCCGCCGGCGCCATCGACAACCTGATGAAGGCCGGCAAGAGCGAGGCGGAAGCGCGCAAGCTGCTGAGCCGCGGCAACCCGCAAGGCCGCCTGGTACGTCCCGACGAGGTCGCGCAGACGGTGGGCTGGCTCTGCCTGCCCGGGACCACGGCGGTGACCGGTCAGGCGATCGCCGTTGCCGGCGGCGAAGTGATGTAGGGCGGCCGATGCCGCTGCTGAACCCGGACGCAGCCGATCGCCCCGGCACGCATGACGGCGACAAGCTCGAGACGCGGGTCTGGCTCCGCCTCCTCGCCTGTACCAGCGTCATCGAGAATGCCTTGCGCCGCCGCCTGCGCCAGGATTTCGCCACCACCTTGCCCCGGTTCGACGTACTGGCCCAGCTCGACCGGGTGCCGGCGGGCCTGAGCATGGGCGAACTGTCGCGCCGGCTCATGGTCACCAACGGCAACATCACCGGACTGATCGAGCGCCTCGCCGGCGATGGTCTGGTCGAGCGACTGCGCCTGCCCAGCGACCGGCGCACCGTGGTGGTCCGTATCACCAGCGACGGCAAACGCGCGTTCGACGCGATGACACCGGCGCACGCCCTGTGGCTGGAGGAGATCTTCGCCGACCTCGACCGCGACGACATGCAGACGCTGTGCCGCCTGCTCGACGGGGTGAAAGCGGCGACGGCCGGGCGGCACGACGCCGACGCCGAGACGGACGGGGTCATCCGATGAAGCTGCTTGAGCCGCTCGCCGTCAACACCATGACCTTGCCGAACCGGGTCATGGTGCCGGCGATGGTGACGCGGTTGTCGGGCGAAGACGGATTCGTGAACCAGGACATCATCGACCGCTATCGTCGCTACGCCGTGGGCAACGTCGGCCTGATCGTGGTCGAGGCGACCGCCGTGCACGGGTCGAAGTCCGGACCGCTGCTGCGGCTGTCGGACGACAGCTTCATCGAAGGCCATCGCGAGCTGGCACGGCAGGTCCACGATGCCTCTGATTCCGTGGTCGTGCCGCAGATCATCCATTTCATGAAGGTCGCGCGCTCCGGCTGGCGGCAGACCATCGAGATGCTTGACGAACAGGAGATCGACGCCATCGTGCACGACTTCGGCCTGGCGGCATTGCGTGCGCGCGAAGCCGGCTACGACGGGGTCGAACTGCATTCCGCCCACGCCTATACGCTCTCTTCGTTTCTGTCCCGCCACAACCGGCGTCGCGACGCCTACACGGGACGCACCCTCGAGGGCCGGCTGCGCCTGTTCGGCCGGGTGATGGCAGAGGTGCGTCGCCGGGTCGGCACCGACTTTCCGGTCGGCGTGCGCTTCCTGGCGGAAGAAGCGGTCAAGGACGGCTACGCGCTGCCGGATGCCAAGCTGATCGCCCTGCGTATGGCCCAGCTCGGGGTCGACTACATTTCGCTGTCGGTCGGCGGCAAGTTCGAGGATGCGCAGCACCGCGAAGGCCAGCCGCTGTATCCCTACACCGGCTATTCGGGCGATCGCTGCATGCCGGGCGACTGGTACCCGGCGATGCCGCATGCCCACCTGGCCGCCGGCATCAAGCAGTACATCAACGCTAAGGGCCACGACGTGCCGGTGATCTCGGTCGGCAAGATCTACGATCCCGACGACGGCGAAGCCCTGCTGCAGGAAGGCAAGGCCGACGTGATCGGCATGGCGCGCCAGCTGCTGGCCGATCCGGACTGGGTGCGCAAGGTTGCGGCAGGCCGGCGCGACGACATCGTCCGCTGCATCTACTGCAACGTCTGCAAGCAACTGGACGAGAACTTTCACCAGGTGACCTGCTTCCTGTGGCCCAAGGGGGCGCTGCAGGCACCGGCAGAGGCGCCGGACAACGAGCAGCCGCGCTGGCCGAGCGACCAGGCCCCGCCGGCGGTCGAGCAACGCCCGGGCGAAGTGCGGCTGCACTGGACGCCGGCCGAGGGCACGGCCATCGCCGGCTACGACATCTACCGGGCCGAAGACGGTGGCGAGGCGATCTGCATCGAGGCGGTCAAGGGGACCCGCTACGTCGACCGCCTGATCCTGGGCGGCCTGACCTATCACTACTACGTGCGGGCCTTCGACAGCTTTGGCCGTTGCAGCCCGCCGTCCCCGGTCGTCACCGTCGCGCCGGAGGTGCCGACCGCAGATGAGGGAGCGCTGGCCGATGCCTGACGCCTGGGCGCCGACGGGCAAGAGTGCGCACGTCGACCGCTTTGCCGCGAAACACCTGCCACCGGCTGCCGACTGGCCCCGCATCGACTACAGCACCCTGCCGGAGCTGGCGGCCTATCCGCCACAGATGAACTGCGGCGTCGAATTGCTGGACCGGCAGCTCGACAAGTTCGCCGCGAGGCCCGCCGTACGCGCGCCGGGGCTGGTCTGGAGCTATGCCGAACTGCGCGCCCGGGCCGACGCCATCGCCTGGGCCTTGCACGACGACCTCGGGGTCCGGCCGGGCGACCGGGTCCTGCTGCGGGCGCCCAACAACCCGATGGCGGTGGCGTGCTGGTTCGCGGTGATGAAGGCCGGCGCGGTCGCGGTCACCACCATGCCGCTGCTCCGCGCGCGCGAGCTGCGCTACATAGCCGATACCGCCGAGGCGGCACTTGCGCTGTGCGATGAGCGTCTGTTGCCCGAGCTGACGGAAGCGGCCGAGGGCAACGACCATCTCAAGCGTATCGTCTGCTTCGACGGCCCGGACGGCGGCGAACTGGCGCGGCTGGCGGGTCGGCACGCGGCCGACTTCCCCGCCGTCGAGACGGCGGCCGACGACGTCTGCCTAATCGCCTTCACCTCCGGCACGACCGGGCCGCCGAAGGGTTGCATGCACTTCCATCGCGACGTGATGGCGATCTGCGACACGTTCTCGCGCTACGTCCTGCGCCCCGGACCCGACGACATCTTTGCCGGCTCGCCGCCGCTGGCCTTCACGTTCGGCCTTGGTGCCCTGCTCGCCTTTCCGCTTCATGCCGGTGCCTCGACGCTGCTGATCGAGAGCTACACCCCGGACAGCATGATCGAGGCGCTGCGCGAGCACGCCGTGACCATCCTGTTCACCGCGCCGACGATGTACCGGGCACTGACGCCTTTGGTCGAAGCGCAGGCGCTGCCGGCCCTGCGGCAGTGCGTGTCCGCCGGCGAGACCCTGCCCAAGCCGACATTCGACGGCTGGGCGGCGGCGACCGGAATCGGCATCATCGATGGCCTCGGGGCGACCGAGATGCTGCACATCTTCATTGCCACCGCAGGCGACGACATTCGCCCCGGCGCCACCGGCAAACCGATCCCCGGTTACGAAGCGGTGCTGCTCGACGATGACGGCAACGAGGTGGCGCCCGGCGGTGTCGGCCGCCTGGCCGTGCGGGGCCCCACCGGATGCCGCTATCTGGCGAATTCGGAGCGCCAGGCCGCGTACGTGCAGGGAGGCTGGAACCTGACCGGCGACGCCTATCGCTGCGACGCGGATGGCTACTTCTGGTACCAGGCGCGCACCGACGACATGATCATCTCGGCCGGCTACAACATTTCCGGTCCCGAAGTGGAAGCCGTGCTGCTCGAACATGCCGCCGTTGCCGACTGCGCCGTGGTCGGCGCGCCCGATCCCGAGCGCGGCCAGATCGTCAAAGCGTTCGTGCAGTTGCACGACGACGCCAATGCCGGACCGTCGCTGGTCAAGGCCCTGCAGGATCACGTGAAGGCGACAATCGCGCCGTACAAGTATCCGCGTGCCATCGCGTTCGTCGACGCGCTGCCCCGGACGCAGACCGGCAAGCTGCAACGCTTCGTGCTGCGCGAGAACGAAGCCGGGCAAGCCTCGGGCGATTAGCCGGCCGGCTCAGCCGGTCGATCGGCGGTCGCCGAGCTTGCGGATTTCGGCCGAAATGCCGAAGGCGGTATCGACCACGGATTCGTCTGCATCGGCGGCGACCTGCAGCGCCTGCGCAGCGTTCTCCAACAGGCGCAGATTGCGCAGGCTGCCGGCGTCCCCCTGCTCGCGCATGGCCTTGGCGACGTTCTCCACCGACAGCGCCAGCTCGGCGAGATGGGCGAAGCTGGACCCGGCGATGGACTGCTGGAACTGCTCGGCCAGCTTGATCAGCGACAGCACGTAGTTGATGCAGTTGGCGCCCTTGCCGGCCCCGAACATCTGCAGGACGCTCTCGGTCAGCTGGTTGATGCGGCGTGCCTCGCTGCGGATCTTCTCGCTCTGCAGCCGCTCCATGGCCGAGCGAACCGCCGTGTCGTTGGCATCGATGCTGTTGTCTTCTTCCACCGTCGCCTTCAAGGCGTTGGGGACGTCGACGCACTCGAACTTCTCGCTCCGCCCTGCGCCGAAGCGGCGGTCGGGGCCGAGATAGCTGTCGGTGATCACGAACTTCTTGCGCGCCCGGATCAGTGTCTTGATCCGCGAACGCAGCTGGTTGATCGAGAAGGGCCAGATCAGCAGATCGTCGGCACCCGAGTTGATCGCTGCCGTCACCAGCTCGGCCGCCGGGCTCCAGGCGGTGAGGATGATCGGCACGAACGGGTCGCGGCCGAATGCCTGGCGACGGACGTTCTGTACCATGGCGGCAACGCCGTCGTCGCCTTCGGCAATGCCGGCGACAATCAGTTCGAAGCGCTGGTCGTTCAGCAGATCGGGCACACGATCGATCTCGTGCGTGTCGACGATCGACCAGAATCCCAGGGTATTGAGGGCTATGCGCGCCTGGCGCCGGGCATAGTGGCGTGCGTCGAACAGCAGCACCGACGCCGCAGTCAGCTCATTGCGCACACCCGAAGACCCGCCGGGTCCCGTGCCCTGCCCTTGCCTTGACTTTGTCATGGCTTCGAGCTCCGCGATACGAAACGCTTACGCAACAACAAGGCGCTGCGACGTTTCAAGCCTGTCCCGACGGCGGTCCGGCTTCGGCCGGGCCCTCCGCTGCCGGTGACGGTTCTTTCCCGATTTTCTGTGCAGTGCGCGCGGGTTCGACGGTGGGTGTCTGGATTGTGCGAATACGATGCAGGACGCCGCGGTACAGATCGGCCAGGGTCTGGCGCAGCGGCGACATGTCGTTGCCGTCGTCGAGCGGCGGCATCAACGGACGCTCCAGCGGCGACAGATCCCGCAGCCGCTGCCGGTCCGTGTCCTGATACGTGAGCTCAGGGCCCCTCGCCGGTGCCCGGCTCGAGGTCTTCCGCAATCGAACAATCGCCATCGCCACACCGTGCGTTTACCGCCAAGGAATCGACGACCTCCAATCGACCCCTCGGCGCCCTCGTTGGCAATCCTGGGCGGCGGCGGTTAAGAAATGGAAAAGTGGCGTGGTAAATCGCGCCGGTTGCGGCGTTCTACATGATTAACGAGGCCTCAACAGCCGCCCGCACCGGACGGCGGGACGCCCTCAGAGCGGCTCCACGTCGCCTTCTTCGAAGGCCCATTGCGCCTCGCTTTCGAGCTCGGCCACGAACAACGCTTCGGCCTTGCGCATTGCCTCGTCCTCGCTCGCGGCTGCGACGTTGGCGACCCAGTAGAGCTCGCCGTTCTTCAGGTTGGCTTTCAGAGTGACATGGAATTTGGCCATCGCTTGCTCCAACGCACCGGCAACGGCGCCAGCATAGCCGTTCCCGCCGCCAGGCACAGTGTCGGCGATTTCGGCACCGGCGCGACCGAGCGTGTATCCTGGTTCGGCAGGCAATGCTGCAGCGCGAGGAGGATGCCATGGAGTTCGACCGGTTGCTGCCGACCATGGGCGTGGGCAGCTATGCCACGCCAGGCTGGCTGTTTCCGTTCCGCAAGGCGATGGCCGACGGTCGGGCCGGACCGGCCGACATCGACGAAGCCTTCGAAGACGCCACCCGCATCGTCATTGCCGATCAGGTCGAGGCCGGGATGGACCTAATCTCGGACGGCGAGCTGCACCGCCAGCGCTTCGTCTACGAGATGTACGACCGGATTTCCGGCCTCAAGCGGATCCCGCCGGCGCGCCGTCTGGGGGTTTCCGGCTACGACCGCGCACCGAAGTTCACGGCCGAAAACGCCGTCAGCGCCGCCGGTGGCCTCGGGCTGGTCGAGGAGTATCAGACCCTGCGCCGGCTGGCCCCGGATCGGCGGGTCAAGATCGCCTTCCCGGGTCCGCTGACCTTCGCCCGCAACATCGAGCCGGGCGAAGCCTATGGCGACGACAGCTTCGGCCGCGCGGGCCTCGCGGAAGCGATCGTGGCGATGCTGCGGGCGGAGGTCGCCGCCTTGCGCCAGGCAGGCGCCGACTTCATCCAGATCGACGAACCCGGACTGACGAACCTGCCGAACGGCGTGACGCTCGAGGCCGCCGCCGGCCTGATCAACGCCGTCACCGAGGGCCATGGCGCGGTCTGCGCGGTGCACGTGTGCTTCGGCAACAACGCCAGTCGGCCCTACGCGCCGCGCGACCTTGCCCGCCTGATGCCGGCGATGCGGGATCTGGACGCAGCCGCCCTGTTCCTTGAGTTCGCCAACCGCGAGATGGCCGAGCTCGATCTGCTGGAGGAATTGTCCAGCAAGTTCCTGATCGCCGCAGGGGTCATCGACGTCAAATCGTTCCACGAGGAAAGCGCCGAGGATGTTGCCCACCGGCTGAACCAGGTCCTCCGGCACGTACCGGCCCAGCGCCTTCTGGTCACGGCTGACTGCGGGTATTCGGCCATTCCCCGCTGGCTTGCCCGGCAGAAGCAGGCGGCCATGGCGGCCGGGGCGGCGCTGGTTCGCGACAGCTTGTAGCCGGCCGCACAGGGCCTGACAGAGCCGGCGTCCCGGCGCGATTGTGAGCGGCCGCTAACCGCAGGTTAACCCAGGTCCCGCCATGCTGGACGGTCCAGCAACTGCCCGTACGGCGACCGCATGACGTCGACCGCTCCCATTGCCATGCCGACGGCCCAGCAGGGCTTCGCCCTGCCGCGCCCCCATGCCGGCATCGCCGGGAGCCGGCAGGTCGGCCCGACGCAGGGCCCGAAAAGCCAGAGCGCGGCGCAGGGCCACGGCGTCGACCTGCGGCCGAACCGGCTGCTGCGCGGCGACAACATGCTGCAGGCTCAGCGCAGCGCGGACGGCGCCCAAGGCGACGGCCTGAGCGACGAGGAGAAGGCCGAGCTGAAGGCGATGAAGGAACGCGATGCCGAAGTAAAGCGGCACGAGCAGGCGCATGCCCGCGTCGGCGGCCGCCATGCCGGGGCGCCGCAGTACCAGTACGAGACGGGCCCGGACGACCGGCGTTATGCCGTCAGCGGCAGCGTCTCCATCGACGTCTCCCCGGTGGCCGGCAAGCCCAAGGAAACCATCCGCAAGATGGATATCGTCAAGCGCGCGGCCCTGGCACCGGAAGACCCCTCTGCCCAGGACCGTGCCGTCGCGGTCCGGGCGCAGCAGGAAAAGCTGCAGGCGCAGCGCGAGTTGGCTGAGCAGAAGCGCGACGAGGTCGGCGCCGTTGCCGCCGGCGAGCCGCAGACGCCGGGCGCTGCCGGCACCGACTACGCGCCGAGCACCGCCGGGGCGACCCGCTCGCCGGCCACCGCTGGCCTGGTCGACGCCCTGGCCTGACCTCCGACGTCAGCCCCCGTCCGGCCGCGACCCATCTGCGGGCGGCTGCTGTGCCGCCTTGATCCGCTTCAACCGCGCCTCGCGGTAAGCGATGTAGGTGGTGCTGCCGAAGATGATGGTGCCGCCGACCCAGGTCCACAGCGCCGGCACCTCGCCGAACACCAGAAAGCCGATCGCGCTTGCCCAGATCAGCCGCGTGAAGTCGAACGGCAGGATCGCGGTGGTGTCGGCCAGCTTGAACGATTCAGCCATCGCCATATGCGCCAGGGTGCCCAGCGCACCCATGAAGGCAAACAGCAGCAGTTGTTCCGCGTTCGGCCACTGCCAGACGAACAGGGCGGCGACGAACGAGAACGGGGTCAGGAACAGCCCCTGGTAGGCGGTGATGGTGACGCTGGAATCGGTGCGCGAGAGCACCTTGATGATCAGCATGGCGCAGGCCCAGATCGCCGAAGACGTCAGCACCAGCAGCATGCCCAGGTCGACCTCGACGACGCCGGGACGCAGGACGATCATGGCGCCGACGAAGCCGGCGACGAGGGCGACGATCCGGCGCGCGCGGACGCGCTCGCCCAGGAAGACGATGGCGCCGATGGTGGCGAACAGCGGTGCGGTAAAGCTCATGGCCGAGACCTTGGCCAGGGGCGACAGGCTGAGCGCGGTGAAGAACATCAGCATGGCGAAGATCTGGATCGAGCCGCGCACGGCATGCAGATGAAACTTGCTGGTGCGGAACACCCCCAGGCCATGGCGCCAGAAGAACGGCAGCATCACCAGCAGGCCGAAGAAGTTGCGGAAGAAGGCGATCTCGAAGGGATGAATGGTATCGCCGACCGTCGCGGCGTAGCGGATCACCGTGTGCATGCCGGTAAAGCACAACGTCGAAAAGACGATGAGGATGGTGGCGCGCAGCTGTGGCGGCACCTGTGCCAGCCAGGTGCGTGCCCGCGCCAGTGTCGACAACATGCTGGCGACCCTATTCCTCTGCCGCGGGCGTCACAACCGGCCGGCCCGCACGTCAGCCATGCGCAGGGATCGGCGACCTGTTATCGTGCGGCGGCTTATCCAGGGAGGCGCATGAAATGGCCGGCTTTCAGGTTCTGGCGACCAATCACACCAGCTTCACGGTGTCGGATCTCGACCGCACCGTCGCCTTCTTTCGCGACGGGCTGGGCTTCGACGTCACCTCGAAGGCACCGCGCGATCCCAACGCGATCCAGTCCATCACCGGCGTCGCCGACGCCGGCGTCAACATCGCCTACGTGCGCGGCCCCGGGCACAGTCTCGAGCTGATCGAGTATACCGGCCCGGCCGACCGTGGCAGCGTGCGCCCGCGCCCCTGCGACGTCGGCTTCGCCCACGTCGCCTACGACGTCGACAACGTCGAAGCCGCGGTCGCCACGGCGCAACGGTTCCAGGTCGAGCCGATCGGGCCGATCACGGTGATCGACCAGGGCCCCAATGCCGGCGGCAAGGTGGTCTATCTGCGCGATCCCGACGGCATCACCGTCGAGTTCATCCAGAAACCCTAGCGGGGAAGGTAGCCGTAGATGTCCAACGGCGCCCAGTCGAGCGCGCCGCCGGGCGGCTTCCACTTCATCAGCATGCAAGAGGTGATGCGACGCTGGAAGTAGCGCGCCGTCACCGGGTACCAACCCGCCTCCGGCACGTTGAACGGCTTGGGGCCAAGCGTTTCGCAGGGGTGGCGGCCATCGTGTTCGTAGACCTGGATGCCGCCGATCTCCACCCGCAGGCCATCGTTCGACCAGAACTCGATGTGGTAGACCCCGGCCTGCGGGAACCTGATGAAGCCGTCGATGAAGGCGATGACGTACTCCGATGAGTCCGACGTCAACGCCGGCTCGCCCTGCAGGGTGTCGGGATAGTCGAAGCCGATCAGCGGCTTTCCCTTCTTGCGGTGCTTGTACCAGCCGTCGGTCTCGCGCAGCCAGCGGATGTCGGCCGGGTAGGCGTAATCCACATAGAGCCCCGATTGCAGCACCCCAGCGTCGGGCTGGGGGTTCGCCGGCGTGAGCGTCGGCGGGTCCGCGGCCGCCAGCTGCGGCAGCGCCCAGACCAGGACGGCGGCGGCAAACCCCGCGAGACAGCGTTGCAAACCCATCAGCCAATCCCCTTCTTCAGACGATTCGACGCGTCCGTGACCCCGGACCTAACCGAACACCACCTTGGGCAGCCAGGTGGCCAGTTCCGGCCAGGCCGCGAGGATCACCAGCGCCAGCACCTGGATGGCGACGAACGGCGCCACCCCCTTGTAGATCTGCAGCGTACTCACCGACGACGGCGCCACCCCGCGGAGATAGAACAGGGCAAAGCCGAACGGTGGCGTCAGGAACGAGGTCTGCAGGTTCATCGCGATCATCACCCCGAGCCACACCGGATTGAGGTCCATCTGCAGCAGGATTGGCGCCACGATCGGGACCACGACGAAGGTGATCTCGATGAAGTCGAGGAAGAAGCCCATCACGAACATGATCAGCATGACCACGAGCATGGCGCCGAACACTCCGCCCGGCAGCGATGTCAGGAAGGCATGCACGATGTCATCACCGCCAAGCCCGCGGAACACCAGCGAGAACAACTGGGCGCCGATGACGATGCCGAAAACCATGGCGCTGATCTTCGCGGTCGACTGCATCACCTCGGTCAGCGAGCCGGCGCGAAACACCCGCAACAGGCTGACCAGGATGCCCCAGGTCAGTCCGGCGCAGCAGACGAAGGCGGCAACGATGCCGGCCATGTCGGCGGCCGGGATCTCGTCGCGACCGATGCGCATATCGAGGAAGGAGTTCAGCACCAGCAGCAGGATCAGGCTCAGGGCGGCGATATAGACCGGCCATGGCCTGCTGGTGTCGAGCCTGAGGCCGCCAAGCAGGGTGGCGCCGATGGCGCCGACGGCGGCCGCTTCGGTCGGCGTCGCCACGCCGGCCAGGATCGAGCCCAGCACGGAGATGATCAGCACGATGGGCGCGACCAGGGCGTTGAACACCCTCAGCACCAGGGCAGCGCCGTCACGGCCCTGCAGCAACTCATCGCGCGGAATGGGCGGCGAAGATTCCGGCCTGAGCCAGGCCACGAAGAGCTGGTAGGTGATGTACATGCCGACCAGCGCCAGCCCGGGGATCAGCGCGCCGGCGAACAGGTCGCCGACCGACACCGGATCCGGCGCATAGTTGCCCAGGATGCGCTGCGCCTCCTGGTAGGCATCCGATACCTGGGCGCCGAGCACCACGAGGACGATCGACGGCGGGATGATCTGGCCGAGCGTCCCGGAGGCACAGATCGAGCCGCATGCCAGCGACGGGTCATAGCCGCGCCGCAGCATGGTCGGCAGCGACAGCAGGCCCATGGTCACCACGGTGGCGCCGACGATGCCGGTCGAGGCCGCCAGCAGGGCGCCGACGACGGAGACCGAGATCCCCAGGCCGCCGCGCAGGGTACCGAACAGCATGCCCATGGTCTCGAGCAGTTCCTCGGCCACCTTGGAACGTTCGAGCATCACCCCCATGAACACGAACAGCGGCACGGCGATCAGCACTTCGTTGATCATCACGCCGTAGATGCGGTTGGGAAACAGGCCCAGAGAGACGTTGAACAGGTCGAACGCCATGCCGATGCCGGCAAAGATCAGCGCCGCGCCGGCCAGCGAGAAGGCGACCGGGAAGCCCGCCATCAGCAGGCCGCAGACGCCGACGAACATCAGGATGACGAGGATTTCGCTGCCGCTCATGCGCCCTGCTCCTCGACCATCTCGGGCGTGTCGCCGCGCAATATCGCCAGCGACTTCACCACAAGCGAAAAGCCCTGCAGCATGAGCAGGGCTGCGAACACCCAGATCACCGACTTAAGCAGGAACACCGCCGGGATGCCGCTGCCCTCGGGCGAGCCCTCGAACACGGCCCAGGAACTGGTGATGAACCGCTCGGAGACATTGAGCGTCAGGATGCAGACCGGCCACAGGAACACCAGCACGCCGAGAATGTTGATCTGCGCTTTCCGCCGCGGGCCGGCGCTGCCGTAGAAGATGTCGACCCGCACATGGCCATCGTGCAGCAGGGTGTAGCCGGCCGCTGCCAGGAACACGATCGCGTGCATGTAGACGATCGATTCCTGCATGAAGATCGAACCGATGCCGAACACATAGCGCATCACCACGACGATGAACTGCACCAGGACCATGAACAGGGTCAGCCATGAAACGGCCCGGCCGATCCTCTCGTTCAAGGCGTCGATCGCGCGGGCAACCGCAAGAAGTGACGACACGAACTCCTCCGCTGCTTGTCTCCGCCTGCAAGGCGCGCACTGGCGGAAGCAGTTGCGCGCATCTTACAGGTGCCCGGCTGCGGCTGCGGCACACAAGCCCGTCAGCCACCGCCGGCTCACAAAGAAGGAAGCCCGCGCTGTCGCCGGCGCAGGCTTCCCCCCTGTTCAATGAGTGGCCGTCGACCGGCCGACCCGACGGCCTCAGGCGTACTTGAACGGCAGCAGGCGCGCGTTCATGAAGCCTTGCTCGCCGAGCTTGGCCCAGGCGATCGACTGCTTCCGGTAGGCGACGAAGCTGTCGTAGACCTTCTTCGACATGGCGTCGGTGTTGCCGATCTCGGCCACCACCTCGCCGGAGATCGTGCCGAGCTGCTTCAGCACGCTGTCGGAGAAGCGACGCAGGGTCACGCCGTGCTCGTTGAGCAGCTTGTCGAGCGAGCCCAGGTTGCGCGAGTTGAACTCTGCGCCCTGGATGTTCGCCTCGGCCTCGATCACCGTGGTGATCATCAGCTGCTCGTCCTTGGTCAGGCTGTCCCACAGCTTCTTGTTCATGGCGAAGCTGCCGCAGGTGCCCGGCTCGTGGATGCCCGGGTAGTAGTAGTACTTGGCGACCTTGTAGAAGCCGAACGCCAGGTCATGCCAGGGCCCGACCCACTCGGTGCCGTCGATCGTACCTGACTGCAGCGCGGGGAAGATCTCCGCGCCCGGCAGGTTGACCACGGCGACGCCGAGGCGGCGCAGCACTTCACCGCCGATGCCGGGCATACGGAACTTCAGGCCCTTGAAGTCATCGAGGGTGTTGATCTCCTTGCGGAACCAACCGCCCATCTGCACGCCGGTGCTGGCGCCGAGGAAACCCTTGAGGTTGAACTCGGCCGAGAGCTCGTCCCACAGCTCCTGACCGCCGCCGTAGTTCATCCAGGCATGCGTCTCCAGCCCGGTCAGGCCGTAGGGCACGGCGGTGAAGAAATTGAAGGCCTTGTGCTTGCCCTGCCAGTAGTACTCGGCGGCCATGTACATCTCGGCGTCGCCGGCCGAGACCGCGCCGAACGATTCGAAGGCCGGCACCAGCTCGCCGGCACCGAACACCTTGACGTTGATCTTGCCGTCGGAGAGCTGGTTGATGCGCTTGGCGACCCGCTGCCCCGAGGTGCCCAGACCGGGGAAATTCAGCGGCCACGTCATCACCATCTTCCATTCCTTGTGCCCGGCCGAGATGGCGGGCTTGGGGAAGTTGGCGGCGGCTGCGGCGGCCGTGGCGACGCCAGCGGTGGCGGCGCCCTTTACAAAGGCACGACGTTTCATGTTGGAGCCTCCCAACGATTATGGACCCTGAAACCTAACCCTGGCCAACGATGGTCACCGCTCTCTGACGGAACGGATTTGCCACCGGAAACCCTGACAGTCACCATAATCAGCCCGTCACCTGGGTGCAACAGATGACGCCGAGCGGCGCCGAGCGCGGCCGCGACGCACAAGAGGATTGGTATGTTGAAAGTGGTATTGCGCGGCGCCGACGCCGACGGCCGGGTCGACGAGCTGCGTGACCACCTGGCCACAGAGTGGACCGTCGCCCCCTGGTTGCCGGCACAGGGCAAAGCGGCCTACGCCGCGCTGCTGGCCGAGGCCGACGCGGTGGTGGCGATGAGCTGGCCCGCCGACGGACCGCCGGCGCCGCGGCTGAAGCTGTTGCAGCTACCCGGCGCTGGCTTCGACGGGATCGACTTCGCCAGCGTGCCGGCCGATACCTGGGTCTGCAACGTCTTCGAACACGAGATCGGCATCGCCGAATACCTGCTTGCGGCCATGCTCGAGTGGCAGATCGGCCTGCGGCGGATGGACCGGCAAATCCGTGCCGGCGACTGGCAGGGCACCTTCAACCACCCCGACGGCGTCGTCCTGCACGGCGAGCTGAACGGCAAAACCGTCGGCCTGATCGGCTACGGCCATATCGGCCAGGCCGTCGCCGCCCGTGCCCACTCCTTCGGCTGCCGGGTCATCGCCTGCACCCGCTCGCCGGCTAAGGCCAAGGACGATCCCCACGCCGCTGCGGTGTGGGGCATGGATGCCTTGCCGCGGCTGCTCGCGGAGGCCGATTTCGTCATCGTTGCCTGCCCGTTGACCACTGAGACGCAAGGGCTGATCGGGCAGGCGGAACTGGCGGCCATGAAGGACACGGGCGTGATCGCCAACGTCGCCCGCGGGCCGGTGATCCAGGAGCAGGCGTTGTTTGACAGCCTGGCGGGCCGGCACATCGGCGGGGCGATCGTCGATGTCTGGTATCGCTATCCCGAAGCCGGCCAGACCGCTCGCCTGCCGTCCGACCTGCCTTTTCACGAACTCGACAACATCATCATGTCGCCGCACGCCTCGGGTTTGAGCGAGGGGTTGCTGCAGCGCCGGTGGCGGACGATCGCCGGCAACCTGGACGCCGTCGCCCGAGGCGACGAGCCCGCCAACGTGCTGCGCCGACCGGGCGAGACGTCGCTCGTCTGACCTGGCGGCAGGGCCCGACAATGCGGTTGCCGGCGGCCTCACCCGGTCGCCGGCCGGTCAGGTCAGATGCATGCCGCTGTCGGAGACCATGACCTGTCCGGTCACGTTGGGGTCGCCGTCAAGGAAGAACAGGATCGAGCGGGCCTGGTCCTCGGGCTGGCTGAACCGTTTCAACGCCGCCGTCGCGGCATAGTGCTCGGCGATCGCCCGCTTGCGCTCGGCATCGACCTGGTCGCCCCAGAACCCGGTCTCCACCAGGCCGGGACATACCGCGTTGACGCGGATCTCGGGCCCCAGCGCCCGCGCCAGCGACAGGGTGATCGAGTTCAGCGCGCCCTTGGACGCGACATAGGCAATCGAGCTGCCGACGCCGTAGACGCCGGCCACCGAGGAAACGTTGACGATGGCCCCCTGCCCGGCCGCCTTCATGTGCGGGGCGACCGCCCGGGTCATTTGAAACACGCCGATCAGGTTGACGGCGAAGATGCGCTGGAAGTCCTCGGCCGAGAGGCCGTCGAGGTTCTTGTGATCGACGAACTTGGTCATGCCGGCGTTGTTGACCAGGCCATCGATGCGGTCCCAGCGCGACATCGTCGCTTCGGCAATTCGCCGGCAGGTGGCGTCCTCGGCGACGTCGCCCTGGACCAGCAGGGCCTCGCCGCCGGCGGCCTCGCAGGCCGCCGCTGTCTCTGCCGCCGCTGCCTCGTTGCGGGCGAAGCTGATCGCTACGTTGGCGCCGTGCTGGGCCAAAAGAGTCGCCGTCGCAGCGCCGATCCCGGTCGACGCCCCGGTGACGATGTAGCTCCGCCCCGACAGATCCGCCATCTCCTGCTCTCCCGTGCTGTAAGTCCTTGCTCTGCCGCAGCCTAGCACGCCCGCGGCCGGTGCCGGCAGCGGCCGGCTGCGCGCCTATGCCACCTTGCGCCGATTTGGCGCCCCCCCTAGAGTCGGCGGCCAAATCGGCCGGCAGCGGGGGACGCGTTAACCTAGGCTGGCCCAACCGGTCGTCGCCGGACTGCCAGGCGGCGAGCCAACGACTAACAGGGTGCCTTATCTCAGGGAGGATTTAGGCAATGGCGAAGAAACTACTCGCCCTGGCTGCGGCGGGCGCGCTGCTCGCGGGCTCGGCGTCGGCCGAGACCGTCAAGGTCGGCTTCATGACCACGTTGTCCGGGCCGGCGGGCATTCTCGGCGTGCCGATGAAGCAGGCCTTCGAGCTCGGCCTCGAGCACGTCGGCGGCAGGATCGGCGGTCTGGAGACCGAAGTCTTCTTCGGCGACGATCAGCGCAAGCCCGACGTCGGCAAGCAGGTCGTCAGCAAGATGATCAAGCAGGACGGCGTGCAGTTCGTGACCGGCATCATCTGGTCCAACGTGCTGGCCGCGGTCTACAAGTCCACGGTGCGCCGTGACGACGTGTTCCTGATCAGCTCCAACGCCGGCTGGTCCGGCGCTGCTGGCAAGAACTGCTCGCCGAACTTCTTCAACGTCGCTTTCCAGAACGACATGATGCCCGAAGCCATGGGCAAGTACCTCAGCGACAAGGGCGTCGACAACGTCTACACCATGGCCCCCAACTACCAGGCCGGCAAAGACATGCTGAAGGGCTTCGGCCGCTACTACAAAGGCAATGTCGTTGCCCAGGTGTTCACCAAACTGGGGCAGAAGGACTATCAGGCCGAGATCTCGGCCCTGCGCGCGGCCAAGCCGGACGCGGTGTTCGTGTTCCTGCCCGGCGGCATGGGCATCAATTTCGTCAAGCAGTACGCCCAGGCCGGCCTGAAGGGCGAGATTCCGCTCTACTCGGTCTACACCGTCGACGCCGTCAGCCTGCCGGCGTTGAAGGAATCGGCCGTCGGCACCTGGGGCGCGCAGCACTGGAGCCCGGACATGGGCAATTCGGTGAGCCGCCGTTTCGTCGCCGACTACGAGGCCAAGTACGGCTCGACCCCGGCGTTCTACGCCGCCCAGGCCTACGACACGGTGCTGTTCCTCGACCACGCCATCCGCAAGGCCGGCGGCGTCAGCGACCGTGACAAGCTGCGGGCAGCCATGCGGGCCGGCGACTTCCCGACGGTGCGCGGCACCTTCGGCTTCAACAACAACCACTTCCCGATCCAGAACATCTACATCCGCGAGGCGATCGACGATGGTGGCAACTACGTGACCAAGACCCGGGGCGTGATCATCTCCGGGCACAAGGACTCCTATGCCAAGGACTGCGGCATGAAATGGTAAGAGCCCGGCCGGGCCGGTATCGCGGGGGCGCCCAACGGCGCCCCCGCTTTTGCCTGCATCGCCGGTTGCCGTAGCATTCCTCCCGTCATGTCCGATCGATCCCAGGGCGCCTGATGGACTCCCTGCTCCTACTCGAACAGCTGTTCAACGGTCTGCAGTTCGGGGTGATGCTGTTTCTCATCGCCGCCGGTCTGACGCTGGTGTTCGGCATCATGGACCTGGTCAACCTGGCGCACGGTTCCCTGGTCATGGTCGGCGCCTACATCGCAACGACGGTGATCAACTGGACCGGCTCGTTCCTGCTTGGCCTGGCGCTGGCGATCCCGGCCACCTTCCTGGTCGGCGTCGTCGTCGAGATCGTCGTCCTGCGCACCCTCTATCGCCGCGACCACCTCGACCAGGTGCTGGCGACCTTCGGCCTGATCCTGTTCTTCAACGAGCTGGTGACGATCATCTGGGGCCCGGTGTCGCTCTACTCGGCGATCCCGGACTACCTGTCCGGCCACGTCGAGATCGTCCCCGGCGCGCCCTATCCGGTGTTTCGCCTGGTGATCATCCTGGTCGGCCTGGCCGTGGCCGGCCTGATCTACTACATCGTCGCCCGCACCCGCCTGGGCATGCTGATCCGGGCCGGCGCCAGCAACAACGAGATGGTCGGCGCCCTGGGCATCGACATCAAGCTGCTGTTCACCCTGGTGTTCGCCCTCGGCGCGACCTTCGCCGGCCTGGCCGGAATGATGCTCGGCCCGCTGACCAGCGTCGAGCCGGGGATGGGCGAGCCGCTGCTGATCCTCGCCTTCGTCGTCATCATCATCGGCGGCATCGGCTCGATCCGCGGCGCCTTCATCGCGGCCATCACCGTCGGCATGCTGGACACCATCGGCCGCGTCTTCCTGCCGGTGCTGCTGCGCCTGTTCATGGATGACGCCGCCGCGGACACGGCCGGGCCGGCCCTGGCCTCGATGCTGATCTACGTCCTGATGGCAGCGATCCTGGTGGTCAAGCCGCAGGGCCTGTTCCCGGCCAAGACCGGCTGACGGGGCGATCGATGAACCGTCGCCAGGTCCTGGTTGCCGTCATCGCCGTGGTGCTGTTCGCCCTGGTGCCGCCGCTGGCCGCGGCGCTCGACCAGCCGTTCCTCACCGACATGTTCGCCCGCATCCTGATCCTGGCAATTGCCGCCGTCAGCCTCGACTTCATCCTCGGCTATGGCGGCATGGTCAGCTTCGGCCATGCCGCCTACGTCGGCGTCGGCGCCTATGCCGTCGGCATCCTCAGCTATTACGGCGTCGACAACGGCTTCCTGCAGTTTTCCCTCGCCATCGGCGCCTCGGCCGTGATCGCCCTGGTGATCGGCGCCATGAGTATCCGCACCAGCGGCGTCTACTTCATCATGATCACCCTGGCGTTCGCCCAGATGCTCTATTTTCTGGCGATCAGCATGGAGGAATTCGGCGGCGACGACGGCATGCCGACCGACCGCTCGAACTTCGGCACGGTGATCGATCTGTGGGAAGCCGTGCCGTTCTACTATTTCGTCCTCGCCTTCCTCGCCCTGTTCCTGTTCCTGTGCCACCGCCTGATCCATTCCCGCTTCGGCCTGGCGGTCCGCGGCACCCGCTCCAACGACCGGCGGATGCAGGCTATCGGCTTTCCCACCTATCGCTACAAGCTGGTCGCCTTCACCATCGCCGGCACCATGTGTGGCGTCGCCGGCGCCCTGTTCGCCAACTGGAACGAGTTCGTCTCGCCCGACTACATGCATTGGACGCGGTCGGGCGAGATCATGATCATGGTGATTCTCGGCGGCATGGGCACGCTGGTCGGGCCGGTGATGGGGGCAACGGCGTTCCTGCTGCTGGAAGAGTACCTGCCCGGGTGGATGGACGCGGTCCTGCCGGGTAGCGGCCAGCATTGGATGATCCTGTTCGGGCCGATCCTGATCCTGCTGGTGCTGTTCGCCCGCGGCGGCCTTTATGCCCTGGTGGCGAAGATCGGACGCGGCGATGGTTGAACCGATCCTCGCGACCCGCGGCCTGAGCAAGCGGTTCGGCGCCCTGGTCGCCACCGACGACCTCTACCTGGACATCGTGCCGGGCGAGATCCATGCCGTCATCGGCCCCAACGGCGCCGGCAAGACCACGCTGATCTCCCAGTTGGCCGGCGAACTGCGGCCCGACAGCGGCCAGATCCTGTTCGACGGCCAGGACATCTCCCGCCTGCCGGTCTATCAGCGCGCCCACATGGGCCTGGCCCGCTCGTTCCAGATCACCAGCCTGTTCATGAACTTCACGGTCGCCGATAACGCCGCCCTGGCGGTGCAGGCCCACGACGGCCATTCCTTTCGCTTCTGGCGCCCGGCGGCACGCGATCCGGCCCTGCGCCAGCCGGCCCAGGCCGCGCTCGAGCGCTTCGGGCTGGCCGCCCGCGCCGACGTGCTGACGGCCAATCTCAGTCACGGCGAGCAGCGCCAGCTCGAACTGGCCATGGCCTGGGCGACGCAGCCGCGCGTGCTGCTGCTGGACGAACCGATGGCCGGCATGGGCCAGGAAGAGAGCGGCCGCATCATCGAGGTGCTGCGCGGGCTCAAGACGGACCACACGATCGTCCTGATCGAGCACGACATGGATGCGGTCTTCGCCCTGGCCGACCGGATCACTGTGCTGGTCTATGGCCAGGCGATCGCCACGGGGAGCCCGGCCGAGATCCGCGCCAACGCCGAGGTCCGCCGGGCCTACCTCGGCGAAGAGACGGTCTAGGGGGCATCGATGCTGGTGGTCGACGACATCGCCGCCTTCTACGGCCGGATCCAGGCGCTGTTCGGGGTCAGCCTCGCCGTGCAGGCCGGCGAAGTGGTGTCGCTGATGGGCCGCAACGGCATGGGCAAAACGACGACGGTGCGGGCGATCATGGGCCTGGTGCCGGCCCGGGCCGGATCGATCCGCTTCGCCGACACCGAGATCCGCGCCTGGCCGTCCTACCGCATCGCCAAGCTCGGCATCGGCCTGGTTCCCGAGGGCCGGCAGATCTTCCCCAACCTCAGCGTGCGCGAGAACCTGGTTGCCACCGCCGCCAACCACGGCGACGTCGCCAATCGCTGGACGCTGCCGCGGATCTACGCCCTGTTCCCGCGCCTGCAGGAGCGTCGCAACAGCATGGGCAACCAGCTCTCCGGCGGCGAACAGCAGATGCTGGCGATCGGGCGCGCGCTGATGACCAACCCGCGCCTGCTGGTCCTGGACGAGGCGACGGAAGGGCTGGCGCCGTTGATCCGGGCCGAGATCTGGACCTGCCTGGCCGGGCTGAAGGCCGAAGGCCAGTCGATCCTGGTCATCGACAAGAACGTCGACGCCCTGGCCGACATCGGCGACCGCCATTTCATCATGGAGAAAGGCAGCGTGGTCTGGAGCGGCAGTTCGGCCGACCTCCGGGCCGACGCGGACATCAAGCACCGCTATCTGGGCCTCTAGCCCGCAGCCCGGCCCGCGCCCCGGTGACGCCGGTCAACGGTTTCTTAAATGGTAGGCGTGTATTCCTAGACTTCTGTACCCGTGCCACGTGGCATCGCCACCGCCCGTCGGTGGCCGGCCCGAGACATGCAGCAGCGGCAGAGGTTCCCCGTGACGCTCTACACCGAGATCTTCGACAAGGCGCACGCCTTCGCCAAGCAGGCGCTGACCAGGATGCGCGACAGCAAGGTGCCGGCGACGCCCGACAATTTTCACGTCTGGTACGCCTATGTCAGCGGCACCAATCCCGAGCTGACCCGCAGCCTGGATATCCTCACCACCAACGGCCGCGACTTCACCGAGCAGCTGAACAACCAGCTCCACGAGGAGTTCTTCGGCGACCTCAACAACGCCGAGAAGGTGCTGGAAGCCAGCGGCCAGATCGAGGATTCGGTGCAGAACGTGGTCGATCTGCTGCAGCAGGCCGGCGCGGGCGCCGACTCCTATGGCGAAGCCCTGACCGACTTCTCCGGCTCGCTGGAGACCGGCACGACCGACGATCTGCACGATGTCATCGCCCAGATGCTGTCGCAGACCCAGGAGATGCAGGACCAGAACAACCGCCTCAAGGGACAGTTGGCGATGTCCTCCGGAGAGATCGCGCGGCTGCGCGAAGACCTGGAGGAAGTCCGCAACGAGGCGATGACCGATGCCCTGACCCAGATCGGCAACCGCAAGTTCTTCGACACCACCCTGCGTGAGCATGCCGAGGCCAGCGCCGGTGCCGGCGGCGACTTCTGCCTGCTGCTGCTGGACATCGACCATTTCAAGGAATTCAACGACACCTACGGCCATCAGCTTGGCGACCAGGTGCTGCGGCTGGTGGCGCAGGGCCTGAAGGAAACCGTGACCGGTGCCCAGACCCCGGCCCGCTATGGCGGCGAGGAGTTCGCCATCCTGTTGCCCGCCGTCGGCTACGACGCCGCGCTGAAGATCGCCGATGCGGCGCGCACGTCGGTCGGGCAGAAGAAGATCGTCCGCCGCAGCACCGGCGAACGCATCGCCTCGATCACGGTGTCGGTCGGGGTATCGCTCTATCGCGATGGCGAGCCGTTGGCCGACTTCATCAAGCGCGCCGACGATGCGCTGTACGCGGCCAAGCGCGCAGGCCGCAACCGGGTGATCGGCGAAGCCGACACGAGCGCGGCGGCAAGCGCCGCCGAATAACCGGCAGACCGACCGCCGCAGCCCCCAACCTTCTTCCTGCCCACGGATCGCGGGTCCAGGCGACCGCCCGCGGCGTCGCGGTCCTCAACCGTAGCCCCACTAGGCTTTTCGACCCGCTCCTGACGGATCGGCCGCCTGCACGCGACGCAGGCCGTGGGGAGGAAGAAGATTGGCGGCTGGTTGCCTCGGGACGGGAAATCGGCAGACTGCTGCCTCGGAGGTCCAAGCAACCAACGAGGCGCCATCGATGCCCACATCCGAGCTCTCCGGCGACGTTCTCGAGGCGCTGCGCGCCATCGACACGCCAACCATCTGCAACGCGCTGGAGGTGGTCGCCCCCGCGCGCCGGGCGACCGGCTTCACGGTGGAGCCGCTGGTCTGCGCCTTCCCCCAGTTGCCGCCGATCGTCGGCTACGCCCGCACCGCCACCATCCGCGCAGCGGAACCGGCCGGAACCGATCCTGCCGCCATGCGCGAACAGCGCCTCGCCTACTACGAGTACATCGCCAACGGCCCGCAGCCCGGGGTGTCAGTGATCCAGGATCTGGACGGCGAGAACCGGGGCTTTGGCGCCTTCTGGGGCGAGGTCAACTCCAGCATCCACAAGGGCCTGGGCTGTGACGGCGTGGTCACCGACGGCAGCATCCGCGACCTGGACGACATCGCCGACGGCTTCCAGTTGCTGGCCGGCCGGGTCGGCCCGTCGCACGCTCACGTCCACCTGGTCGACCATGGCGGCACCGTCCGGGTCGCCGGCATGAAGGTGCGCTCGGGCGACCTGATCCACGCCGACCGGCACGGCGCTGTCGTCATCCCCCACGACGTGGCGGCCGAGGTGCCCGCGGCGGCGGCGATGCTGGGGCGGCGCGAAGCGGTGATCCTGGAGGCGGCGCGAGGGCCGGATTTCTCGTTCGAGGCGCTGCGCCAGGCCATGGCCGACGCCGACGAGATCCACTAGCGCCGCGGCCCGGCACGAAAGGCGGGTCCGATGAGCAGTGCCGACGACCGCAACCGTCCGCCCGAAGCCGGCGAACTGGAACCGATCGAGACGGCCAGCCGCGACGAGATCGCGGCGCTGCAGCTTAAGCGGCTGACATGGTCGGTGCGCCACGCCTACGACAACGTCGCCCACTATCGCCGCCGGTTCGACGCGGCCGGCGTTCATCCCGACGACCTGCGCACTCTGGCCGACCTCGGCCGTTTTCCGTTCCTGAGCAAGCAGGACCTGCGCGACAACTACCCTTTCGGGATGTTCGCCGTAGAGCGCAGCCAGGTGGTGCGCATCCACGCTTCCTCAGGCACCACCGGCAAGCCGACGGTGGTCGGCTACACCCAGGCCGACATCGACACCTGGTCGGACTGCATGGCCCGGTCCATCCGGGCCGCCGGTGGCCGTGCCGGCGATATCGTCCATGTCGCCTTCGGATACGGCCTGTTCACCGGCGGTTTGGGCGCCCACTACGGGGCCGAGCGGCTCGGCTGCACCACCATCCCGATGTCCGGCGGCCAGACCGAAAAGCAGGTCCAGCTGATCTGCGACTTCCGCCCCGATATCATCATGGTCACGCCGTCCTACATGCTCGCGATCGCCGACGAATTCGAACGCCAGGGCCTGGATCCGCGCCAGAGTTCGCTGAAGATCGGCATCTTCGGGGCCGAGCCCTGGACCGAAGCCATGCGGCAGCAGATCGAGGAGCGCTTCGCCCTGCATGCGGTCGATCTTTACGGCCTGTCCGAAGTGATCGGTCCCGGCGTCGCTTGCGAGTGCATCGAACGCCGCGACGGCCTGCACGTATGGGAGGACCATTTCTATCCCGAGATCATCGACCCCGAGAGCGGCGCGGTGCTGGATGACGGCGCGCAGGGCGAGATGGTCTGGACCAGCCTGACCAAGCAGGCCTTCCCGGTGATCCGCTATCGCAGCCGCGACCTGACCCGCCTGCTGCCGGGCACGGCGCGCAGCATGCGGCGGATGGAGAAGGTCACCGGGCGCAGCGACGACATGCTGATCATCCGCGGCGTCAACGTGTTTCCGACGCAGATCGAGGAGATCATCGTCGCCGACAGCCGCCTGGCGCCGCACTACGTGCTCGAGGTCAGCCGCCAGGGCGCGCTCGATTCGCTGACCGTGGTGGTGGAATCCGCACCCGACTTCGCCGGCAGCGGCCAGCAAGACGCCGCGGCCGGCGAGTTGCAGCATCACATCAAGGCCCTGATCGGGGTCAGCGCACAGGTTCGCGTGGTTCCGCCAGAAACCGTCGCCCGATCCATGGGCAAGGCCGTGCGGGTGATCGATAAGCGGGATCTGGGCTGAACCTTCCTAGGTTAAAGTAATTAGTCCTATAATCGAACTAATCGACTAATTTTCCTAGAGAATTCGGCGACGTTTGCGATGTCGCACGCACGCAGATCGTTTGGACCGCAAACGGCCTCGCCAGCCCTTCCCGTTTGTCATAATATGTCTATGTCTACAGGGTCGGTCGCCGTGTTGCCCGCAACCGTAGCCCCTTTGCGGGACTGACGCCGGCGACTGCCTTGTCGCCACGAAGGAGGGCCGCAATGCATGTTGATCAGATCCTGAGCCGAAAAGGGCACGACGTCCTGAGCGTGTCTCCGCTGGCCTCCGTGCACGACGCCGCGCAGTTGCTGCGCGAGCATGGCGTCGGCGCCCTGTTGGTCAGCGAGCCGAACGGCAGTATCAGCTCGATCAAGGGTATCCTGTCGGAACGCGATATCGTCCAGGGCGTCGCCCAGAAGGGCGCCGACTGCCTGAACTCGCCGGTCAGCACGCTGATGACGCCGGACGTGCACTATTGCCGACGCGACGACACCATCGATCATGTCATGTCGGAGATGACGCAACGGCGCATCCGCCATCTTCCGGTGATGGACGAGAACCGGCTGGTGGGGATCATCTCGATCGGTGACGTCGTCAAGTTCCGCATCGAGGAGATCGAGCACGAGGCCGAAGCCATGCGCGAGTACATCGCCGCCGGCTAACCGGGACTGCTTTCCGCAGACCCGTCGTCATCGAAACGGCTGGACGTCCGGCGGGCGGTCGCTCGCGGCCGGCCCTTTTCCCGCTTGCTGCGGCATTGGGAAGACGCTTCACTGCGCCGACGGCGACCCCGACCACTGGCGCGACGGTTTCCCATGGCGACGTTTCTGCATCCTGGCTACTTCGACCAGGGCCTCGCGGCCATCGACCCGGCGGTCCATGCCGTCCTGCAGGCCGAGGAGGCGCGCCAGGACGCAGGCATCGAACTGATCGCCTCGGAGAACATCGTCAGCCGTGCCACGCTCGACGCACTCGGCTCGGCCATCGTCAACAAGACCGTCGAGGGCTATCCGGGTCGGCGCTACTACGGCGGCGCGGCGCAGGCGGACGCGATCGAGCAACTGGCGATCGAACGGGCCCGCCAGCTGTTCGACTGTGCCTATGCCAACGTGCAGCCGCATTCCGGCAGCCAGGCGAACCTCGCCGTGTTCCTGGCCTTCGTGAAGCCGGGCGATGTCGTGCTGTCGATGGACCTGCAGGCCGGCGGGCACCTCAGCCATGGCTCGCGCGCCAACCTGACCGGAAAATGGTTCGAGATCGTCCACTACGGTGTGCGCGATGACAACGGCCTGATCGACTACGACGAGGTCGAGGCCATGGCCCGCGCCTGCCGGCCCAGGCTGATCATCTGCGGCGGCTCAGCCTATCCGCGCGCCATCGACTTCGCCCGCTTCCGCCAGATCGCCGACGCCGTCGGCGCGGTACTGCTGGCCGACATGGCGCATTTCGCCGGCCTCGTCGCCGGCGGTGTCCACCCCAGCCCCGTCCCCCATGCCCATGTCGCCACGGCGACCACCTACAAGAACCTGCGCGGGGTGCGCGGCGGGCTGATCCTGGCGGCGGACATGGAGCTCGAACGCAAGCTCAACGCCGCGGTGTTTCCCGGCGTGCAGGGTTCGGTGATCCTCAACGCCGTGGCGGCGAAAGCGGTCTGCCTCGGCGAGGCGCTGCGGCCCGAGTTCGGGCGCTATGCGCAGGCGGTGCTGGACAATGCCCGGGCGCTGGCGTCGACCCTGGTGGACCGCGGCCTCGACGTCGTCACCGGCGGCACCGATACGCCGCTGATGTTGATCGATCTGCGAGCCAACGGCCTGACCGGTGCGGCCGTGTCCGAGAGCCTCGAGCGCGCCGGCCTGACCTGCAACAAGAACGGCGTGCCCGGGGACGCGCAGCCGCCGACGGTGACGTCGGGGATCCGGCTCGGCGTCTCGGCCGGGACCACGCGCGGCTTCGCCGAGGCCGAGTTCGCCACCGTCGGCCACCTGATCGCCGACGTCATCGACGGCCTGAGCCAGGCCAGCAACGACATGCCGGACCTGGAACGCCGGACCCGCGACAGGGTCGCTGCGTTGACCGCGAAGTTCCCGATCTATGGCTCGGCAGAAGTCTGAATCCGGCCGGACGTTTCGCCCTGCCGCCCCGCGTCAGGAGCGCTCGCCATGACGAGAAAGCCCAACTTCCTGTTCATCCAAGCGGACCAGCTGGCCGCCCGCGCACTGTCGGCCTACGGCAACCCGGTTGCCCGCACGCCCCACATCGCTCGCCTGGCCGAAGAGGGCGTAGTCTTCGAGCACGCCTACTGCAACTACCCGCTCTGCGCCCCGTCCAGGTTCTCCATGATGTCGGGCCTGTTGGCGTCTCACGCGGGCGCTTATGACAATGGCGCCGAGTTCCCGGCCTCGCTGCCGACCTTCATCCACTATCTCCGCATACTCGGCTATCAGACCTGCCTCGCCGGCAAGATGCACTTCATCGGACCGGATCAGCTGCACGGATTCGAGGAACGGCTCACCACCGACATCTACCCGTCGGACTTCCTTTGGACGGCGAATTGGGAACACGCCGCCGGTGACAGCGGGCGTCTCCTCGCAGCGGCCGGTGAGGTCAACGGGATCCTGCGTTCGGGCATCTACGAGCGAACCGTGCAGCTCGACTTCGACGAGGAAGTCGCCTTCAAGGCGAAGCGGAAGATCAGCGATCTCGCCCGGTCGGACGACGAGCGGCCGTTCTGTCTGTTCGTGTCATTCACCCACCCCCACGATCCCTTCGCCATCCCGCGTCGGTACTGGGACCGGTACCGCCACGAGGACATCGACATGCCGGCGCTATCGGCGATGCCGCGCGATGAGCTCGACGCGCATTCGAGACGGCTCTATGACCATATCGGCGTGGCTGAGGCCGGAATGAGCGCGCGTGACGTGCGTATCGCCCGCCACGCCTACTACGGGGCCGTCAGTTTTATTGACGATCAGGTCGGCGCGCTGCTCGATGCCTTGCGGCTCGACGGTTTCGCCGACGATACCATCGTCGTCTTCCTCTCGGATCACGGCGAAGCCCTGGGCGAAAGAGGACTCTGGTTCAAACGCTCGTTTTTCGACTGCGCACTGCAGATTCCGTTGATCGTCTGGGCGCCGAAGCGGTTCGCTTCCTGCCGGCGCGGCGAGAACGTATCCCTGGTTGACCTGCTGCCGACCGTGCTCGACCTCGCCGACAGCGAGCGCGGGGCCGAGGTGATCACCGCCGGCTTTGACGGCCGGAGCCTTCGTCCTCTGCTGCATGGAGCGGGGCCGGAGCCGTCGCGCAGGGTACTTGCCGAAATGAGCGGCGAAGGCCTGCAGGCACCTTCCGTCGCCGTGATCGAGGGCAGCATCAAGTACATCCATTGCGAGGGCGATCCGGTGCTGCTGTTCGACCGGTCAACCGACCGGCATGAAACAGAGAACCTGGCGGGGTGTGCCGAGTTCGCCGAGGTGGAAGCGAAGCTGGCGGCAACCGTCGAACAAACCTGGGATCTGGACGAGTTCCATCGCCGCGTGATCGAAAGCCAACACCGCCGGCATGTCGTCGACCGCGCGCACGCGATTGGCCTGCCGCCGTCCTGGGACTACGACGTCCCCGCCCCCGGAAGATCGCAGTACTTCCGGGCCAGCAGCGCCAATCCCAGTGCCTCCAACTACAACGATGCCTTCGAAATCAGGACGCGGCCGGACTCCACCCGCGCGAGCCGGCGCGACCATCCCTAGCCCGCCACGCGCGGACCTGAGGAAGGTCCGGCAATAGCGATCTGCAGGAAGAAGGGCGGCCCAAGGGCCGCCCTTTCGTGCCGTACTGGTGCAGCCGCTATTCGACCGGAGCCGGCAGCTTGTCCTCGCGGACCTGCGGCGGGCCTTTCTTGCCGCCGCCGGGCACCCGCTCCTCGAAGGCGAAGGTGAGCTTGCCGTCGGCCTCGCCGACGATCACCCGTCCGCCCTTGGCCAGGCGGCCGAACAGCAGTTCGTCGGCCAGCGGCTTCTTCACGTTCTCCTGGATCACCCGTGCCAGCGGGCGGGCGCCGTAGAGCCGGTCGTAGCCCTTGGCGGCGAGCCATTCGCGGGCCGCGTCGGTAAGCTCGATGTCCACCTTGCGATCGCTGAGCTGCTCCTCCAGCTCGCGCACGAACTTGTCGACCACGCGGTAGATCGTGCTCTGGGGCAGGTGATCGAAGCCGATCACGGCATCGAGCCGGTTGCGGAACTCGGGCGTGAACAGGCGATTGATCGCTTCCTCGTCCTCGCCCTCCTTGGTGCCGCGACCGAAACCGATCGCCATCTTCGACATCTCCGCCGCACCCGCATTGGTGGTCATGATCAGCACCACGTTGCGGAAATCGATGCGCTTGCCGTTGTGATCGGTGAGCTTCCCGTAGTCCATGATCTGCAACAGGATGTTGAACAGATCCGGGTGGGCCTTCTCGATCTCGTCGAGCAGCAGCACCGCATGCGGATGCTGGTCGATGGCGTCAGTCAGCATGCCGCCCTGATCGAAGCCGACATATCCCGGCGGCGCGCCGATCAGCCGGCTGACGGTGTGCCGCTCCATGTACTCCGACATGTCGAAGCGCACCAGCTCCATGCCCATGATGCGGGCGAGCTGGCGGGCGACCTCGGTCTTGCCGACGCCGGTCGGGCCCGAGAACAGGTAAGAGCCGATCGGCTTCTCCGGTTCGCGCAGGCCGGCCCGTGACATCTTGAAGGCGGCCGCCAGGGCATCGATCGCCGCGTCCTGACCGTAGACCACCGCCTTCAGCTCCTGTTCCAGGTTCTGCAGACTGGCCTTGTCGTCCTTGGACACCGACTTGGGCGGGATGCGGGCGATCTTGGCCACCACGTGCTCGACGTCGCGTACGCCGATGGTCTTCTTGCGCCGGCTGTCGGGCAGCAGCATCTGCGCCGCGCCGACCTCGTCGATCACGTCGATCGCCTTGTCCGGCAGCTTGCGGTCGTTGATGTACTTGGCCGACAGCTCCACCGCCGCCTTCACCGCTTCGTTGGTGTAGCGGATCTGGTGGTAGTCCTCGAAGTAGGGTTTCAGGCCCTGGAGGATCTTGATCGCGTCGCCCACCGACGGCTCGTTGACGTCGATCTTCTGGAACCGCCGCAGCAGCGCCCGGTCCTTCTCGATGTAGCCGCGATACTCCTTGTAGGTCGTCGACCCCATGCAGCGGATGGTACCGCTGGCCAGCGCCGGCTTGAGCATGTTCGAGGCATCCATGGCCCCGCCCGAGGTCGCGCCGGCACCGATCACGGTGTGGATCTCGTCGATGAACAGGATCGCGTCCTCGTGGTTCTCCAGTTCCTGGATCACCGCCTTGAGACGTTCCTCGAAGTCGCCGCGATAGCGCGTGCCGGCAAGCAGCGTGCCCATGTCGAGGGCATAGATCGTGGTGTTCTTCAGGACCTGCGGCACTTCGCCCAGCACGATCTTGCGCGCCAGGCCTTCGGCGATGGCGGTCTTGCCGACGCCGGGGTCGCCGACGAACAGCGGGTTGTTCTTCTGCCGCCGGCACAGGATCTGGATCGTGCGGTCGAGCTCGGCGCCACGGCCGATCACCGGGTCGATGCGGCCGCTGCGCGCCTTCTCGTTGAGATCGACGCAATAGGCCGCAAGCGCTTCGGCACCTTCCTTGACCGGCTTCTCCGCCTCGGCCTCTTCCTCGGCGCCGCGCACCACCCGCCGCTCGGCCATACCGGGGGACTTGGCGATGCCGTGCGAGATGTAGCTCACCGCGTCGAGCCGGGTCATGTCCTGCTCCTGCAGGAAATAGACCGCGTGGCTCTCGCGCTCGGCGAAGATCGCTACCAGCACGTTTGCGCCGGTGACCTCGTCGCGGCCGGACGACTGCACGTGATAGACGGCGCGTTGAATCACCCGCTGGAAGCCGGCCGTCGGCTTGGCATCTTCCTCGCCTTCAACGACGAGCGTGGTCAGTTCCTCGTCGAGATAGTCGTTGAGCTGGACCCGCAGCTGCTCGATGTCGACATTGCAGGCGCGCAGGACCGCGCGCGCGTCATTGTCGTCGCACAACGCCAGCAGCAGATGCTCCAGCGTGGCGTATTCGTGCTGTCGCTCACTGGCGTAGCGCAGCGCGCGATGCAGGCTTTGCTCGAGTTCAGAAGCGAATGATGGCACTGGTTTGTCAGACCTTCTCCATGGTGCACTGCAACGGGTGCTGGTGCTTGCGGGCGAAGTTCACGACCTGGTCGACCTTGGTCTCGGCCACGTCGTAAGGGTAGATGCCGCACACGCCAATTCCCTTCTGGTGCACGTGCAACATGATCTGGGTTGCTTCCTCGGTAGACTTGCTGAAGAAGCGTTGCAGGACGTGAACGACAAACTCCATTGGCGTGAAATCGTCGTTCAACATCAGGACCCGGTACATCGACGGCTTCTTGGTCTTCGGCTTCGTCTTGGTAACGATGCCGGTGCCCGTATCGCCGTTCTGATTGTCGTCGTTTTGATCGCTCATCGCCAGAACAGCTCAGCGGTCACCCCATCGGCCAGCACGCCGCCACCCATAATATCGGTCATCGCGGCCAATTTGAAAGGCCCAAGCCCGACAGCAATGCCCGGACCCGGGGCAAAAAGAAAGGGCCCGGTGGGAGGAGTACCGGACCCTTTCCATTTTCAGAAGGCCGCCGGAGGGAGGAGAACCGGCACCTTCTTTCTCCGGACCCGAAGGGAGGATTTCAGGTCCTGGCTGGTGCGGGCGGCGGCAAGCTGGCCGCCACCCGGCAATTGCTACCTTAGGCGGCAGTCTTCGACCACTGCTCGACCACCGCGGTCATGCGGCTGTTGATCGGCGCGGCCGTGTCCTGGGCCACCTTGGCCGCGAGCTCACCCATCTTGGTGCCCTCGGCCATGAAGCCGTCCATGCTGGTGCGGGCGAACTGGGTCTGCAGGTCGACCATCTCCTGCAGGGTCTTGGCACCCATCACCTTGCGCGCGGTGGTGACGTTTTCTTCCACCATCTGCTTGGTGAAGGACATGAACTCTGCATTCAGGGCTTCCATGCCCTTGGCGTAGGCATTGCCGGCGGCGATCCACGCCTCGACGGTCTCTTTGCCGCCGAAACCGAGCTTGTCGTAGCCCTTGGCGAACTCCTCGGCCCGCTCGCGCGCGTTCTCGAAGGCCTTGCCGTAGCCGTCGACGCTGGCCTGGACGAAGCTCTGCATGGCTTCCTGGCCGGCCGCGGTGAACTCTTCGACCGTCTTGGTCGCCTTGTCGGTGCCCTGCTTGGCAGTTTTGCTTGTCATCGTTGCTGTCCTTACCTGTCGTAGTCGCTGTTGTCTCACCGGGCCGTTGGCCCAAACCCCGAACACGCTAACGTGCGCCCCTGCGCTCGATCGTTTCTTTGCTGCAGTGCAGCATGCCGTGAAGATAGGGATTCCAGTTCAGGTGTCAACGGATTATTTTGCACTGCACCATTTTTCGCAGCCGCAAAAACAACTGCCGGCGGTCTGCCACCGACCCGGCGATGCGCTAGGATGACCGCCATTCGTTCCAAGCCGGCCGGACCGAGCCCCCGCAGCCCATGCCAGCAGCCCCCTCACCGTCCACCCTGCCTCCGATAACGCCCAGTAATTTCAAGGGCTTGATGTGGATGCTGGTGACCGGGCTGCTGTTCGTCGGGGTCACGGGCATCGTCCGTCACCTCGGCAGCGACATGAACGCGATTCAAGCCGCGTTCCTGCGCTACCTCATCGGCACTGCCTTCCTGCTGCCGGTGCTGTTTCGCAACCAGGGTGGCCTGGTGCTGCCGCGCCGCATTGGTATGCACGCAGTACGCGGGTTCATGCACGGCATTGGTGTGATGCTCTGGTTCTATGCCATGGCCCGCATCCCGATCGCCGAAGTGACCGCCCTGGGTTTCACGGCGCCCATCTTCATCACCATCGGCGCCGCCATGTTCCTGGGCGAAAGCCTGCGGATCCGGCGGATCCTGGCGGTCCTCGCCGGCTTCCTGGGGGCCCTGGTGATCCTCCGCCCCGGCCTGACCATCGTCGACCCGGGCGCCTGGGCGCAGCTGATCGCCGCGCCCCTGTTCGCCGGCTCGATGATCCTGGCGAAAAAGCTCACCGAGACCGAATCGAGCCCGGTCATCGTCGCCTACCTGTCGGTGTTCGTGACCCTGACGCTGCTGCCCGGCGCGATCTGGGTCTGGCGCACGCCGACCTGGGAGGAGCTCGGCTGGCTCCTGCTGGTGGCGCTGCTGGCGACCGCCGGCCACTACACCCTGACCCAGGCCTACCGCTATGCCGAGATCACGGTGACGCAGCCGGTCTCGTTCCTGCAGCTGGTCTGGGCCACCCTGCTCGGCTTCTATGTCTTCGGCGAGGCGCCGGACCTGTGGACCTGGATCGGCGGCGCCATCATCGTCGCCAGCACCAGCTACATCGCCTACCGCGAGAGCGTGCTGCACCGGCGCCGGCGCGCGCCCGGCACCTCGGCAGGGTCCTGATCAGGCCGATTCGGCCGGCGTCAGCACGGCGTCGCACAGCGCCGCCAGGTCGCGGTAGCGGAATCCGGGAACCGGGCCACCGTCGGGCACCGGGTTGCCGCTTTCGACCAGGACCGAGCGCAGCCGCGCGGCGTTGGCCCCGGCGATGTCGGTCGCCGGGCTGTCGCCGACCATCACCACCGCTGCCGCCGGCAGGCCGAGACGCTCCAGCGCCAGCCCGAAGATTGCCGCCGCCGGCTTGCCCAGTACCGTTGCGCGCCGGCCGCTGGCGGCCTCGAGATAGGCCACCACCGGGCCCGCCTCCGGCATGGCCCCCTGTTCCGTCGGGATCACCGGATCGGCGTTGCTCGCCACCAGCTCCGCGCCATCGAGCAGATTGCGCACGGCGCGGGTCATCAGCCCTTGGTCGAGCTGCGGACAGGCCCCGGCGACGACCACGTCGGGCCGCTCGGCCTCGCGACAGCCGGCCGCCAGGACCGCCTGCCGCAGGGCCGGACTGCCGACCACCCGCACCGTCGGCACCGGGTCCCGCCCGGCGAGCTCCCGGGCCACCGCCTCGCCCGCGGTGACGATGCGCCCGGCGGGCATGTCGATGCCCATCTCCCGCAGCCGGCCGGCGTACGCCGCCGGGCTGTGCTGGGCATTGTTGGTCACGCAGGCGAGCTCGATGCCGGCGGCCCGCAGCCGGCCGACCGCGGCCGCGACGCCGGGTACCGGCTCACTGCCGCGGTAGAGCACCCCGTCCATGTCCAGGAGGATGCCGCGGACGTCGTCGAGGCCGGCGGCCGCCAGACGCTCGGCCCGCAGGGCCTGGAACTCCGGCAGCGGTGCCGGCCAGTGCTGGTTGTGGCTGCGCAGAGGCTGGCGCATTTCGACGTAGTCCTCGCCGTAGGTGCGCCAGCGGACCTCGCGGTCGAGCTCGATCATCGCCCAGGCCCCGGCCGCCTGGTCCTGGGTGGCATAGCTTTCGGTCAGTGACTGCACGGTGATGTAGCGGATACCGTCGATGACGCTGACGTGGTTGCGATGAACGTGGCCGGCGACGCAGAGCACCACGTTGCCGGCGTCCTGCATGATCTGCCGCGCCTCCGCGGCGTAGGGCAGGCCGGCGAAGCGCGGGTTGTTCTCGAACCAGTAGTTGCCGGCGAGCGAGGCGGAATCGAGCGGCGCATGCGTGAACAGCACGGTCGGCAGCCGGTTTGCGGCCAGCGTCCGGCGCAGCCAGTCCAGGTCGCCCTCGCGGGTGGCGAAACCGCGCGGCCAGCTGAGCCGGCTGTCGACCTGCCAGAACACCAGGTGCCAGCCCCTGAGCTCGACGCTGGCATGGTCGAGGGAGCGGCCGAAGGCGGCCTCGTTGTCGGCCACGCTCAGGTAGGCGACATCGTGGTTGCCGAGCAGATGCGCCCGCGGCACCGACACGGCGGCGAACTGCGCGGCGACCTCGGCCATCAGCCGGCGGTCGGTCTCGGCGTCGATGTCGGTGATCCGGTCGCCCAGATCGACCACGAAGTCTGGCGCGTTTTCGTCGACGAAGGCGCAGAAGTCGCCCAGCAGCGGCAACGCCGCCTCGCCCTTCTTGGTCCGCGACGGCGGGCCGTGGTGGATGTCGGTCACCACCGCAATCCGCAATGACTGCGTCGTTCCTGCTTCCGGCCCGCTCACGCTCGTTTCCTCATGCCGCTGACGTCGAACCGGCGCTCAATGGGGATAGTCCAGGCCCATCTGCCGGTAACGCTCGGGATCGTCCTGCCAATTCTCCCGCACCTTGACGAACAGGAACAGGTGCACCGGGCGGTCGAGCAGTGCCGTCAGCTCTTTGCGTGCGGCAGCGCCGATCTCGCGGATCCGCTGTCCCCGCCGGCCGAGGACGATACCCTTCTGGGTCGGCCGGCGGACATAGACCACCTGCTCGATCCGCACACTGCCGTCCGACCGTTCCTGCCAGGACTCGGTCTCCACGGTGATGGCATAGGGCAGCTCCTGCTGCAGCTGCAGAAAGGCCTGCTCCCGGGTGATCTCCGCCGCCAGCAGACGCATCGGCATGTCGGCGAGCTGGTCGTCGGGGTAGTGCCAGGGTCCCGCCGGCACGGCCGCCGCCAGGTGCCGGAGCAGGTCGTCGACACCATCGCCGCTCTCGGCCGAGATCATGAAAGTGTCCGTGAACACGCCCTCGGCGTTAAGCTCGGCGCTGAGCGCAAGCAGGGTCGGCCGGCGCACGAGGTCGACCTTGTTCAACACCAGGACGGCTTTGCGGCCAGCGTCGCGCAGGCCGGCGATGATGGCATCGCTATCGGCGTCGCGGCCACGCGCCGCATCGAGCACCAGCACCACCACATCGGCGTCGACCGCCCCGCTCCAGGCCGCCTGCACCATGGCCCGCTCCAGGCGCTGGCTCGCCTTGACGAAAATGCCGGGGGTGTCGACGAAGATGACCTGTGCCGCCCCGGCCACGGCAATCGCCGTGACCCGGGTCCGGGTCGTCTGCACCTTGGGCGTGACGATGGAAACCTTGCCGCCGACCAGGGCATTGGTCAGCGTCGATTTACCGGCGTTGGGCGCGCCGACGATGGCAACGAAGCCGCAACGGCTGGGCGTCGTACCCGCGGCGGCGCCGGTCGCGCCGTCAGCCGCCGCCATGCAACTCATCCAGCATCGCGGCCGCGGCGGCCTGCTCGGCGGCCCGGCGCGAGCCGCCTTCGCCGACGCAGGTCCGGCCGTCCTCGGCGCGGACCTCGACGACGAAGAACGGTGCGTGATCCGGCCCGCTGCGCTCGACGACGCGGTAGTCGGGCGGTCGCCCGCCGCCGGTCTGCAGAAGCTCCTGCAGCCGGGTCTTGGCGTCCTTCACCGCTTCGCCGTCCTCCAGGTAGGGCCCGAGGGCCTGTTCGATAAAGCGTTTGGCGACCTCCAGGCCAGCGTCGAAATAGAGCGCGCCGATCACCGCCTCCAGCGCGTCGGCCAGGATCGTCGGCTTGTCACGGCCGCCCTGCTCTTCCTCGCTGCGGCTGAGTTGCAGGAAGCGTCCCAGGTCCAGGCGTGCGGCGGCGCGCGCCAGCGTCTCGCGCCGGACCAGGGCGTTGTAGCGGACGGCGAGCTCGCCTTCGCGCGCGGCCGGGTCCTCGCGGAATACCCGCGCGGCGATGACCAGGCCCAGCACCCGGTCGCCGACGAACTCCAGCCGCTGGTAGTCGCCGCTGCGCTCACGGTTGGTCACCGAAGGGTGCGTCAACGCTTCGGCGAGCAGCTCCGGCGCGGCAAAGCGATGGCCGGTGATGGCGTGGAGCCCGTCGAGGGCGTCTTCGGACAAGGCGTCGGCGGGCAACGCTCAGCTCACGCCCTGGAACAGCCGGCCATAGCGGATCGCCGTCGGCCAGCGCCAGATCTGCCACCAGCGCGCGCTGCCGTCGACGGAGAAGAAGAGCATTTCGGCCCGGCCGACCAGGTTTTCCGACGGAACGTAGCCGACCTGGGCCAGGAAGCGGCTGTCGGTGGAATCGTCCCGGTTGTCGCCCATGGCGAAATAGTGCCCCTCGGGCACGTTATAGACTGGGGTGTTGTCGGCGAAACCGTTGCGCTGAAGATCCAGGGTCCGATAGCTGACGCCGTTCGGCAGGGTCTCCAGGTACTGCGGGATCCGGACATAGCGCTCGCCGTAGCGTTGCACGAAATCCTCGACCCGTTCGCGCTGGACCGGCTCATCGTTGATGTGCAGGACGCCGTCGATCACCTGCAGCCGGTCGCCGGGCAGGCCGATGATCCGCTTGATGTAGTCGGTACGATTGTCGGTCGGCAGCTTGAACACGGCGACGTCGCCGCGCGCCACCGGCCGCTCGAAGATGCGCCCGCTGAACAGCGGCGGGCTCCAGGGCAGCGAATGGCGGCTGTAGCCATAGGGGTACTTGGCGACGAACACATAGTCGCCGACCAGCAGTGTCGGCAGCATGGAGCCCGAGGGGATGTTGAAGGGCTCGTAGGCGACGGTGCGGATAACGACGGCGATCAGCACCGCATAGACGATGGTCTTGATCGTCTCGCCGATGCCTTCCTTCTTCTGCGGCTTGCCTTTGCTGCGCGCCTTGCGCTCGCTGCCCGAGGTCATGCGCCTGCCCCGTCGTCTGCGGCCGGCGCCGGCACCGCGGTGATGATAACGATGGCCTGCGCCAGGGGCGGCTCATCGGTCAGCGTAACGTCGATCTGTGCCAGCATGCCGGTCGGGGTCAGCTCCTGCAGGCGCACCAGCGCCCCGCCGGTCAGCGCCATCGTCGGCTTGCCGCCGCGCAGGTTCACCACCCCCAGGTCGCGCCAGTAGACGCCACGTCGGAAGCCGGTGCCCAGAGCCTTGGAGCAGGCTTCCTTGGCGGCGAAGCGCTTGGCGTAGGAGGCGGCCCGCTGCGCCCGGCGCTCGGACTTCTCGCGCTCGACCTCGGTGAAGCAGCGGTCGATGAAGCGCTCGCCGAACCGCTCGAGCGTGCGCTCGATACGGGTGATGTCGATCAGATCGTTGCCGATGCCGAGGATCATGCGGGGAGATGCCGGACTAGCCTGCGTCAGGCCGAGCGCTGGCCGGTGCTCTCGGCCCGGGCCTGGTCCATCAGCGCACGCATCCGCTTGATGGTGGAATCGAGGCCCCCGAAGATCGCCTCGCCGATCAGGAAATGGCCGATGTTGAGTTCGGCGATGGTGGCGATGGCGGCCACCGGGCCGACGTTTTCGAAGCTCAGGCCGTGGCCGGCATGGCATTCCAGGCCGAGTTCCTCGGCCAGCGCCGCACAGCGCTGCAACCGGCCAAGCTCGCGTTCCTGCGCCGCCCCGCTGGCTTCGGCGTAGCTGCCGGCATGCAGCTCGATCACCGGGGCGCCGATCAGCTGGGCCGCGCGGACCTGCTCCTCGTCGGGATCGATGAACATGGAAACACGGATGCCGGCGCCGCCCAGGCTGTCGACGTAGTGCTTGAGCATGTTGTGCCCGCGGGCGACATCGAGGCCGCCTTCGGTGGTGATCTCCTCGCGCCGTTCGGGTACCAGGCAGGCGGCATGCGGCACGTGGCGCAGGGCGATCTCGAGCATCTCGGGCGTCGCCGCCATCTCCAGGTTCAATGGCAGGTCGATCTCCCGGCTGAGGCGGACGATGTCCTCGTCGGCGATGTGCCGGCGGTCCTCGCGCAGGTGCGCGGTAATGCCGTCGGCGCCGGCATCAGCCGCCACCCGGGCCGCGCGTACCGGATCGGGATGGGCGCCGCCACGTGCGTTGCGGATCGTGGCGACATGGTCGATGTTCACGCCCAGCCGCAGATTTCCAGGCATCTCTCTATCCTTGCCCCTGTCGACGCGGGAGGCCGACTTTAGCCCGTATTTCTCAGCCCGGCCACGGCCTCAGCGCAGGCCGCGGCTGCCCGGCTTCACCGCCGGGATCGCCGCCAGCTCCGCCGGCAGTTCATCCTCCGGATAGCTCGGGATTTCAAGTCCCAGCAGCGCCACCAGCGGCACGCCGACGTCGGCCCGGCCGGCCGAGCGATCGACCAGGCAGGCCGCGGCCACGACCTCGCCGCCCTGTTCCTCGATGCAGGCGATGCACTCGCGCGACGACAGCCCGGTGGTGACGATGTCCTCCACCATGAGCACCCGCGTCCCGGGGGCCAGCTCGAAGCCGCGCCGCAGGGTGAAGCGGCCGTCGACCCGTTCTGTGAACATCGCCGGCAGGCCGAGCTGCCGGCCCATCTCGTAGCCGACCACGACCCCGCCCATCGCCGGCGAGACCACGCAGTCCAGGGCATCCTCGCCGATGCGGGCACGCACCTGGCGGGCCAGCTCGGCGCACAGCGTGGCCGACCGGTCGGCATGCATCAGCAGTCGTGCGCACTGCAGGTAGGTCGCGCTGCGCAGGCCGGAGCTGAGGATGAAGTGGCCTTCCAGCAGCGCCCCGGTCTGGCGGAAGTGGTCGAGGATCTCTTCGTCGCTCATCCGCGCACCCGCTCGACCGAGCTGATGCAGGGATTGGCGCGCAGGGCGGCGATGATGTCGGTCAGATGCTTGAGGTCGGAAACCTCGATGTCGAGCTGCATGTCGAAGAAGTCCTGGCTGCGGTTGGTGATTTTCAGGTTGGAGATGTTGCCCATGTTGCGGGCGATGACGCTGGACAGGTTGGACAGGCTGCCCGGCTCGTTCGAGACCACGGCGACGATCCGCCCGACATGCTCGCCCGGTTCGTCGGCATCGACGTCCCAGCGCAGGTCGATCCAGGCATCCTGGTCGCCCTGGTAGTCGGCCAGCTGCTCGCAGTCGATGGTATGGATGTCGACGCCGCGGCCCTTGGTCATGACGCCGACAATGCGGTCGCCGGGCAGCGGGTGGCAGCACTCGGCATAGTGCACCGCCACGCCGGGCGTGAGGCCGCGGATCGGCAGGCCGGCGCCGCCATTGGCCCGCGGGCCGCCGCCGCGGCGCAGGCGCGCCGGCAGCATGCGGTTGATGGCGTCGAGGGCGCCGCGCGAATACCAGCGGCGCTCGCCGGGAAACACCCGGTCGAGCAGCTGGCGCGAACTCAGGGTGCCGTCCCCCAGGGCCAGATAGACCTCCTCGACGCTGTTCATGTTGAGCGTCCGCAGCACGTTCTCGAGCGCCCGCTCGGTAAACTCGTGGCCGGCTTCGCGAAACGCCTTCTCCGCGATCGCCGCACCGAGGCGGCGGTATTCTTCGCGCTGCTTGTTGCGCACGGCACGGCGGATCGCCGAACGCGCCTTGCCGGTAGCGACGAAGTTCTCCCAGGACGGATCGGGCGCCGGCGCTTTGGAACGCAGGATCTCCACCTGGTCGCCGTTGCCGAGCTCGGTGCGCAGCGGCACGGTGCGCCCGTTGACCTTGGCACCGACGCAGGTATCGCCCACCTCGGTATGCACCGCGTAGGCGAAATCGACCGGCGTCGCGCCGCGCGGCAGGGCGATCACCTCGCCGCGCGGGGTGAAGCAGAACACCTGGTCGTGGAACATCTCGAGCTTGGTGTGCTCGAGGAATTCTTCCGGGCTGTGGGCGTGCTCGAGGATCTCGACCAGCTCCTGCAGCCAGCGGTACTGCGAGCCGTCCTCGGGCGTCAGCTGCTGCTTGTACTGCCAGTGCGCGGCGACGCCGAGCTCGGCCAGCTGGTGCATCTGCCGGGTGCGGATCTGTACCTCGATGCGGTTGTTGCCGGGTCCCATGACCGCGGTGTGGAGCGAGCGGTAGCCGTTGCGCTTGGGCGTGGAGATGTAGTCCTTGAAGCGGTCGGGCACCATCTTGTACTCGCCGTGCACCACGCCCAGGGCCTGGTAGCAGTCGGGGATCGAGTCGACGACGATGCGAAAGGCGACGATGTCGGCGAGCTGCTCGAAGGTGACGTTGTCGCGCTGCATCTTGCGCCAGATCGAATAGGGCGTCTTCTCCCGGCCGCTGACCTCGGCGACGATCCCAGCCTCCGACAGCACCCGCTGCAGCTCGTTGGCGATCTTCTCCGGCAGGTTCTCGGTGCCGGCGCGCAGGTACTCCAGGCGCCGCAGCACGGAATCGCGCGCCTCGGGGTTGAGCTCGACGAAGGCGGTGTCTTCCAGCTCCTGCTTGATCCGCTGCATCCCCAGCCGTTCCGCCAGCGGGGCGTAGATCTCCATGGTTTCCGCGGCGATCCGGCGCCGCTTCTCCGGGTTGGCCAGGTAGTGCAGGGTGCGCATGTTGTGCAGCCGGTCGGCCAGCTTGACCAGCAGCACCCGGATGTCGTCCGACATCGCCACCACCAGCTTGCGCAGGTTCTCGGCCTGCTGGTTGGCCTCCGGCCGCAATTCGAGCTTCGACAGCTTGGTCACGCCGTCGACCAGCTTGGCGATCTCCGGGCCGAACGCTTCGGCGATCTCGTCAATCGTGGCGACCGTGTCCTCGACGGTGTCGTGCAGCAGGGCGGTGACGATGGTCGCGGTATCGAGGTGGTACTCGGTCAGGATGCCGGCCACCTCGACCGGGTGCGAGAAGTAGGGATCGCCCGACGCCCGCGTCTGGCTGCCATGCGCGGTGAGCGAGAACACGTAGGCACGGTTCAGCATCGCCTCGTCCACTTTGGGATCGTAGGCAGAGACCCGTTCGACCAGCTCGTATTGCCGGATCACCTGCGTGTGCCCCCGTTTACCTCTCCTTCGGCGCCGGCGCCGCCAGCGCTGTCAGCTTGCCCCGCCGTGCCAGCCGTCGCCGGGCAGCAAAAAGCCGGCGCCCCTTCCGCGGACGCCGGCCGTATTGCTTTCGGCAACTGCGCGACCGCGGCGCCTCAGTCGGCCACCGCGTCGTCGCCACCGACCTGGTCGACCGCCTCGGCGGTGCGGGCCTCGTCGACATTGTCGGCAAACAGCTGCGAGAACATCTGCGTTTCCAGATCGTCCTCTTCCGGCTCGTCGACCTCGATGTGCCGCTGCATGCCCTGAATGACTGTCTCGCGCAGCTCGTCGGCGCCGATCGTCGGCTCGGCGATCTCGCGCAGCGCAATTACCGGGTTCTTGTCGCGGTCTTCCGGCACCGTCGGCTCTTCGCCCGACGAAATCTGCCGCGCCCGCGCCGCTGCCATCAGCACCAGCTCGAACCGGTTCGGGACCTTCTCGACGCAATCTTCGACGGTAACGCGCGCCATGTTGGATCTGCTCCTGGGTGTTCTGAACCGGGTATAAATATGAGTTTACGCCCGGCAAAGCAAGTTTTTGCAATGCAACAGGAATCCGGCCGCTGCCGGCCCCGCGTCACGGCCCGCGGGGCGGTCGCCGAAAGCGCATGTCCGGCGCTTGTTGCCGGCCGCCGCCGGACTAAATTATGGTGCAGTCGTCAATTTCGGACGACGGCGCCGATCGCGGCATTTGCGCAATTCCTCCCCGCGGGCGCCCCACAGACGATGCAAAGGACTTGGTCGGAATGCAGGCCCAACAGGAACGTTTTGCCATCTTCATTGACGGCTCGAACCTCTATGCAGCCGCACGATCTCTTGGTTTTGATATAGATTACAAGAAGTTACTAGAATATTTTCAAGTAGAAGGTTATCTCGTACGGGCTTTCTACTATACGGCGCTGATCGACGACCAGGAGTATTCGCCCATCCGGCCGCTGGTCGATTGGCTCGACTACAATGGCTACACCATGGTCACCAAGCCGACCAAGGAGTACACGGATTCCAGCGGCCGTCGGAAGATCAAGGGCAACATGGACATCGAGCTGGCGGTCGACGTCATGGAGATGGCCGAAACCCTCGATCACATCATCCTGTTCTCCGGCGACGGCGATTTCCGCCGCCTGGTCGAGGCCGTGCAGCGCAAGGGCCGACGGGTCAGCGTGGTTTCTACCGTCCGCTCCTCCCCGCCCATGGTCGCCGACGAACTGCGCCGCCAGGCCGACAGGTTCATCGAGCTTGCCGAGCTGATGCCCCGCATTGCCCGCGATCCCGCGCGTCGGCGCCCGGCCGAGAACCGGCGACCGCAGGAGCTGCAAGAGGACTACGTCGAGTACGACGACTATCAGGACGAGTACGAAGACGACGACGAGATGGCCCGGGCCTGAGCCGCCGTCCATCGCCCGCGGCGCCGCACCGCCATGCGCCCGCAGCCGGCAGTGGATTGCGCGCTGTGTCCGCGCCTCCGTAGCTATCGCGACGACATCGCCTTGAGCGAACCGGCGTGGCACAACGCCCCCGTGGCCTCGTTCGGTGCCGACGACGCCGCGTTGCTGATCGTCGGCCTGGCCCCTGGCCTGTCCGGCGCCAACCGGACCGGGCGGCCGTTCACCGGCGACTTCGCCGGCGACCTGCTCTACGCCACGCTGGCGAAGTACGGCCTGAGCGACGGCCGTTACGATCGCCGGCCGGACGACGGGCTAAGCCTGGTCGACTGCCGGATCACCAACGCCGTGCGCTGCGTGCCGCCGCAGAACAAGCCGACCACGCCGGAAATCCGCGAATGCATGCCCTTCCTGGCGGCGGAACTGACGGCCGCGCCGCGGCCTCGCGTGATCCTCGCCCTCGGCCGCATCGCCCACGACAGCGTGCTTAGGTGCCTGGACCGCAAGCTGGCCGACCACGCCTTCGGTCACGGCGCGGTGCACCAGCTCGACGACGGCCAGCAGCTGCACGACAGCTACCACTGCTCGCGCTACAACACCAACACCGGGCGCCTCACGCCGGCGATGTTCGAGGCCGTGTTCGACGGCATCGCCGCCGCGCTGGCGGCCTGACCGGCCGCGCTCAGCCGCGCGCGCGCAACAGGCGCGCCTGCTCGCGCTTCCAGTCCCGCTCCTTCGTCGACTGGCGCTTGTCGTGCTGCTTCTTGCCCTTGGCAATGCCAAGCAGAACTTTGGCATAGCCACGCTGGTTGAAGTAAAGCTTCAACGGAACGACGGTATAGCCGGAACGCTGCACGGCACCGATCAGCTTGTCGATCTCGCGCTTGCGCAGCAGTAGCTTACGGTCCCGCCGCGGCGGGTGGTTGAAGCGGTTGCCGCCGCGGTACTCGGAGATGTGCGCATTGACCAGATACATCTCGCCGTCACGCTCGACGGCGTAGGCTTCGCCGATGTCGGCCCGCCCTTCGCGCAACGACTTCACCTCCGTGCCCGTCAATACGAGCCCGGCCTCGAGGGTATCCTCGACGAAGTAGTTGTGCCTGGCCTTGCGGTTTTCTGCGACCAGCCTGCTGTCGGCCATCGCTTTCCGTTCAGTTCAACAGGCCGGCCTGCCGCATGGCGTCCTGGACCTGGGCCTGCGCCGGTGGCGACAGCGGCACGATCGGCAGCCGCGCGTCCGGTTCGCACAGGCCGAGCAGGCTGGCGGCGTATTTGGTGCCGGCCGGGCTCGGCTCCAGGAACAGGGCGATGTGCAAGGGCATCAGCCTGTCGTGGTATTCCAGCGCGGTGTCCATGTCGCCGTCCATGCAGGCCTGCTGGAACTGCGCGCACAGCCGCGGCGCCACGTTAGCGGTGACGGAGATACAGCCGTCGCCGCCGTGGGAATTGTAGGCCAGCGCGGTCGGATCCTCGCCTGACAGGTAGCAGAAGTCGCCGTTGATCAGCAGCCGTTCCTTCATGATCCGCGCCAGGTCGGCGGTGGCGTCCTTGACCCCGGCGATGCGCGGCAGCTCGGCCAGCTTCGCCATCGTCTCCGGCAGGATGTCGACGATCGCCCGCGGCGGAATGTTGTAGACGATGATCGGGATGTCGGAGGCGTCGTGCACCGCCTTGAAGTGCTGGTACAGCCCTTCCTGGTTCGGCCGGTTGTAGTAGCCGGCGACGTGGAGCGCGGCATTGGCGCCGGCCTCTTGCGCATGCTGGGTGAACTCGATCGCCTCCAGCGTGTTGTTGGAGCCCGCCCCGGCGATCACCGGAATGCGCCCGGCGACCTGCTCGACAACGATCTCGACCACGCGTTTGTGCTCGTCGTGCGACAGCGTCGGGCTCTCGCCCGTCGTGCCGACCGGCACGATGCCATGCGTTCCCTCATCGATATGCCAATCCACCAGCCGGCGCAGCGCCGGCTCGTCGACCGCGCCGTCGCGAAACGGCGTGATCAGCGCAACAATCGATCCCTTGAACATGGCGGCCTCCTGGGGCCATAAGTCGTGGTCAGAAGCCGGCGACCATAGACCCTGGCAGTGTTGCCGGCAAGCAGGCGGCAATCCGGTTGGCGGTCGTTAACGCTCCCATTACCATGATTTAGGTACGTTCACGGCAATGAGCAGCATGAGCAGTTTGCGGCGCCCCGCCATCCAGGTGCTGGCCAGTCCGGCGGCAGTGGCGCTGGCGTTGGCGGTCGCCGTCTGGCTGCCGGCACCCCAGGCCCGGGCGATCGGTGCCTGGGTCGACGAGCAGCCGGGACCGGCGCTGCTCGAGCCGCGCGACCGGGTCTGGTACCGCCAGGCGTTCCGCGCCGCCGACAAGGGCGCCTGGGCCAGCGCCTTCAGCCATGCCCGCAATGCCAAGGAGAAGCTGCCGGAAAAGGCGCTGCGCTGGGCCTACTACCGGCGCACCGGCAATCGCGCCTCGTTCGCCGAGATCGCCGCCTTCCTCGAAGCCAACCGCCACTGGCCCCGCCTGACCCCCGTGCGCAAGCGGGCCGAAGAGGCGATGCGCCGCGACGTCGAAGACGCCACCGTGCTGGCCTGGTTCGCGGAGACGCCGCCGGTCAGCGGCCCGGGCCGGATCCGCCTGGCCGAGACGCTGTTCCGGGTCGGCCGCGACGACGAGGCCATGGAGTGGCTGCGCCTCGCCTGGGTGCAGAACACTTTCACCAAGCGTCAGGCCCAGGGCATCTACCGCCGGCACAAGCGCCGCCTGACTCAGGCCGATCACGCCGCCCGCCTCGACCGGCTGCTGTGGGACGCCCATCGCTATTCGGCCCGGCGCATGCTGTCGCTGGTGCCGAAAGATCAACGGCGGCTGGCCGATGCCCGGCTCACGCTGATGACTTTCGGTCCCGCTGTCGACGCCAAGATCGCCGCCGTGCCCCGGGATGTCCGCAGCGACCCGGGGCTGGTCTACGAGCGCGTGCGTTGGCGCCGGCGCAAGGGGCTGCACAACGGCGCCCAGCAGCTGCTGCTGTCGCCGCCGCCCGAGCAGGGCCTGCGCCCGGACAAGTGGTGGATCGAGCGCCGCATCCAGGCCCGCCAGCTGCTGCGTGACGGCAGGTGGCCGCAGGCCTATGAGCTCGCCGCCGCACACGGTCTGGAGCCAGGGGGCGAGCGCTACGCACAGGCGGAATTCCTGGCCGGCTGGGTCGCCCTGCGCTTCGGCAGCGAGCCCCGGCGGGCCTACCGGCACTTCCGCGCCCTTTATGACGCCGTGACCTATCCGGTCAGCCTGGCCCGCGCCGCCTACTGGGCCGGACGCGCCGCTGAGGCCGCCGGCGACGCCGACCTCGCCAGCCGTTGGCTCACCGTTGCCACCAACTACGCGACCACCTACTACGGCCAGCTCGCTCTGGCCCGCCAGCATGCGGGCAAGCGCTGGACGATCCCGGGCGACGCCAAGCCCCGGGCCAACGAGGTCGAGGCGTTCAACCAGGACGAGCTGGTTCGTCTCGTGCGCATGCTGGACGAGATCGGCGCTGACGACGACTGGCTGAAGCCGTTCGTTCTGCAGCTCAGCGTCAACGCCGAAACGCCCGGCGAGCATGTGCTGGTAACCCGACTTGCCGCCAGCCTGCAGCGCCCGGACCTCATGGTGCGCACGGCCAAGGGCGCCCTGCGGCGCGGCGTCGCCGTCTACACCCGGGCCTATCCGTTGATCGAGCTGGAGAGCAGCCTGGTCGAGCCGGCCCTGGTCATGGCGGTGGCGCGACAGGAGAGCGAATTCAATCCCGATGCCGTCTCGCACGCCGGCGCCCGCGGCTTGATGCAGCTGATGCCGGCGACCGCGCGCAAGGTCGCCAAGCAGGAAGGCCTGCGCTATCACAAGCGCCGCCTCACCGACCCGGCCTACAACCTGCGCCTGGGCACGGCCTACCTGGACGACCTGATCGACGCCTACGACGGCTCCTACATCATGGCGCTGGCGGCCTACAACGCCGGGCCGGGCCGCGTGAAGCGCTGGGTACGCGACTACGGCGATCCGCGGCGCGACGACATCGACGTGATCGACTGGGTGGAGAGCATCCCCATCACCGAGACCCGCAACTACGTGCAGCGGGTGATGGAAAACCTGCAGGTCTACCGTGCCCGGCTGGCCCAGGGCCCGGTCCGCCAGGCGCTGCTCAACGACCTCCGTCGCGCCGGCCGCGGTCTGTAGCCGACGCCGCCGGCGCCGGATTGCACCGCCCGCGGCCCGGCTTTAGGTTGCCGCCGACACCGGCGATGAGGACTGCGATGACCACCGAGCGGCTGCATGGCGTTGGCGCCTGCGTGTTCGACGCCTACGGCACCCTGTTCGACGTCAATGCCGCGGCGCAGCACTGCGCCGCCGAGCTCGGCGAGCGGTGGCAGCCGCTGGCCAACCTGTGGCGGCTGCGCCAGGTCGAGTACACCTGGCTGCGCAGCGTCATGGGCGAATATGTCGACTTCTGGCAGGTCACCGCCGACGCCCTCGACTTCGCCATGGACAACCTGGAGATCGCCGATGCGGCGCTGCGCCAGCGCCTGCTCGACCTCTACCTGCAGCTCGATGCCTACCCGGAAGTCGGCGACGTCCTGCGGGCGCTGAAGGCGGCGGGCATGAAGACGGCGATCCTGTCCAACGGCGCCCCCGCCATGCTCGACGCGGCGGTCGCCAACGCCGGCATCGCCGGCGTGCTGGACGCCGTGATCTCGGTCGATACCCTGCAGGTGTTCAAGCCGGCGCCGGCGGTCTACCAGCTCGCCGTCGACCGGCTCGGCGTCGACGCCGGGGCCATCAGCTTCCAGTCGGCCAATGCCTGGGACGCCCACGCCGCGGCCAACTTCGGCTTCCAGGTCGTCTGGGTGAACCGTTTCGGCCAGGCCCGCGAGCGCCTGCCCGGCCAGCCCGCCGTCGTCCTCGACAGCCTGCACGCGCTGCCCGCCGTGGTCGGGGCCGACACCGCATGACGCAGGCCTACCGCGAGGCCAGGTTCACTGCCCAGGACGGGTTGCGGCTGTACTACCGGGAGTACGGCGAGCCCGGCTCGGCGGCGCTGCCGGTGCTCTGCCTGGCCGGGCTGACCCGCAACTCGGTCGATTTCCACGATCTCGCCGTGCGGCTGAGCGCCACCCGCCGGGTCATCACCCTGGATCTCCGCGGCCGCGGCCGCTCCGACCATGACCCGAACCCGGCGCACTATGTGCCGCAGACCTACGTGCTGGATATCATTCACCTGCTCACCGTGGCCCGGTGTCACCGCGTCATCATGCTCGGCACGTCGTTGGGCGGCCTGCTCGCCATGGCCATGGCCGCGGTGCACCCGACCGCCATGGCCGGCGTGGTGATCAACGACATCGGTCCGGAAATCGACCCCAAGGGGCTCGAGCGGATCGCCAGCTATGCCGGCGGCAATCCCGGGGCAATGACGCTGGAGCAGGCCACCGCGCACATCCGCACCCTGTTCGGCGCCGCCCTGCCCGACCTCAGCGACGACGCCTGGCGGCGCGAGGCCCGGCGCAGCTTCCGCGAGGGCGAGGACGGCCTGTTCCGCATCGACTACGACCCGGCGATTTCGCGCTCGGCCGACAGCCAGACTGACGCGCCGCTCGACCTCTGGCCCTATTTCCGCGCCCTGCGACCGGTCCCCACCCTGGCCTTCCGCGGCGCCTTGTCAGACATTCTCAGCCAGCAGACCTTCGATGCCATGGCCGCGGCCAAGCCCGACCTGATCCGGGTCACGGTCGCCAACCGGGGCCACGTGCCCCTGCTCGACGAGCCGGAATGTCCCGGCCCGCTCGATGACTTCCTGGAATACTGTGACCGACACCGCCACTGATACCGCGATCGGCGCCGCCGATGTCGCCGCCGCCGCGACGCGGCTGGCCGGCCACGTGGTCCGCACACCGCTGCTCGAGAACGCCGCGCTCAACCGCGCCGTCGGCGGCCGCCTGCTGCTCAAGCCGGAGATGCTGCAGACCACCGGTTCGTTCAAGTTCCGCGGTGCCAGCAACGCCGTCCTGCAGCTCGATGCGGAGCGACGCGCACGCGGCGTCATTGCCTTCTCCTCCGGCAACCATGCCCAGGGGGTGGCGGCGGCGGCGAAGCTGAATGGCGTCGACGCCCTCATCGTCATGCCGGACGACGCCCCGGCGGTGAAGCGCGCCGGGACCGCCGCCTGGGGAGCGGAGATCGTCGACTACGACCGCAAGGGCGGGGTCAGCCGCGAGGCGGTCGCGGCAAAGCTCGCCGACGACCGCGGCCTGACGCTGATCCGGCCCTACGACGAGCCGGCGGTGATGGCCGGCCAGGGTACGGTCGGCCTGGAGATCGCCGAGCAGGCGGCCGGGCTCGGCCTGGTGCCGGACCTGGTGCTGGTGCCCTGCGGCGGCGGCGGCCTGACCGCCGGCGTGGCCACCGCCCTGGCGGCGCAGTGCCCGCGGGCGCGCGTGCATCCGGTCGAGCCGCAGGGCTTCGACGACACCGCGCGCTCGCTGGCGGCGGGCGAGCGACTGGCCAACGACGGCGTCGAGAGCGGCTACTGCGATGCCTTGCTGGCACCGCAGCCGGGCGCGCTGACCTTCGCCGTCAACCGCCGCCTGTGCGGCCCCGGCCTCGTCGTTTCCGACGCCGACGTGCGTGTGGCCATGCATGCCGCGTTCAGCCAGCTGAAGCTGGTGGCCGAGCCGGGCGGCGCCGTCGCCCTGGCGGCTGCGCTGGCCGGCAAGGTCGACCTGAAGGACCGGGTCGCGGTCGTGGTGCTGTCGGGCGGCAATGTCGACCCGGCGGTCTACACGGCGGCACTGCAGGCTGCCGACACCTAAGCCCGAAGGCTGACTGCCGTGCGGGCGCTCCTGGGTCCCCGCGTTCGCGGGGACGACAGGTAGGTGGTTGTTCTTCCTCCCGTCGTCCCCGCGAAAGCGGGGACCCAGGGCGACAGACTCAGCCTGCATTCAGCCGGGCGCCTTGGCCCGCTCCTCGAAGGCGATGCCGTCCGCCAGCAGCGCCTCGATCTCTTCGGCGCCGTAGCCGAGCCCGGCCAGGACTTCGCGGGTCGCGCTGCCGAACAGCGGCGGCTTGCTGCGCGCCTGGCCCGGGGTCCGCGCCAGCTTCACCGGTACGCCGGTGCCGCGGTAGTCGTCGATCGCCACCGCCATCTGGCGATGGCGGGTATGCGGATGCTCCATCACCTCGGGGATGCTGAGCACGGCCCCGGCCGGCACGCCCTTGGCCAGCAGGTGGACCGAGACGTCTTCGGCGACGCGGTCGGCCAGCAGTTCGGTCAGGATCGCGTTCAGCGCTGCCCGGTTCTCGACCCGTTCGGGGTTGTGCAGGAAGCGCGGGTCGTTCGCCAGCTCCGCCCGGCCCAGCTCCTCGCACAGCAGACGGAACTGGCGGTCGTTGCCGATGCCCAGGAAGATCCGCCCCCGCCCGGTCGGATACTGGTCGTAGGGCGAGATGTTCGGGTGCGAGTTGCCGGTCAGCTGCGGCGGCTGGCCGGACATGAAGTAGTTGGCCGCCTGGGGGTGCAGCAGGGCCACGCCGGTGTCGAACAAGTTGGTGTCGATGCGCTGGCCCCGGCCGGAGCGGCGGCGTTCCTCGGCCGCCATCAGGATGCCGATCGCGGCATAGAGGCCGGTGGCCAGGTCGATCATCGGGATGCCGATGCGCAGGGGGCCGGACTCCGGCGAGCCGTTGACCGAGATCTGCCCCGACAGCGCCTGGGCCACGGCGTCGTAGCCGGGAAAGCCGCCGAACGGCCCGTCGTGGCCGAAGCCGGTGATCGAGCAGTAGATCAGCCGCGGGAAACGCTTGGCCAGCACCTCCTCGTAGCCGATGCCCCATTTCTCCAGGCTGCCCGACTTGTAGTTGTCGATCATCACGTCGGCGTCCTCGAGCAGGCGGAACAGCACCTCCTGGCCCGCCGCCCCGCGCAGGTCGAGGCCCACCGAGCGCTTGTTGCGGTTCACGCCGGCGAAATAGGCCGACAACCCGGCCTTGAACGGTGGGCCCCAGTCACGCACCTCGTCGCCCTGGGGCGGCTCGACCTTGATCACCTCGGCGCCGTGGTCGGACAGGATCTGCGTGCAGTAGGGCCCGCCGAGGACACGCGTCAGGTCAACCACCTTGAAGCCGGCGAGCGCGCCGCCGGCTGCTGCCTCACTCATCTGCTGCTCCCTGCGTTCAGCCGGCCTCGCGCGCCAGCGGGCCGACACCGAATACGTCGGCGGCGAAGCGCGGATAGGCGACGGCAATCTCGTCCGCGATCGGCCCGCGGATCGATGCCAGCGTCGCGGCGTCGGGGACCGGCGTTGCCGGCACCTGCGCGGGCACGTCGAAGTCGAAGCCGGTGTTGTCCCGCACTTCCTCCAGGCTGTGCCCGGGATGCACCGAGCGCAGCCGGAACCGGCCGCTGCCGGCATCGAAGTCGAACAGGCACAGGTTGGTGATCAGCGCCCGGGGTCCGCCCGGCCGGTAGACTTCGGGCGGGCTGGTGCCGGGCGCGGAGATGAAGTCGACCTCCGGCACCATCACCCGGCGCGTGTGCTCGAGCCGGAACAGGATCACCTTGGGAATGATGAAATAGAGATAAGCCGAGCCGAACGAGCCGGACCAGCGCACCTTCTGCTGCGGATAATCGCCGACGCCCACCAGGTTGACGTTGCCGGCACCGTCGATCTGGCCGCCGCTCAGGAAGAAGGTGTCGATGCGGCCCTGGGCGGCGAGGTCGAACAGCTCGGTGCCGCCGTCGGTGAAGTTGTTCAGGCGGCTCGACTGCAGGATCGAGACCCGGGTCGCGCCGTCCGTTTCGCGCCGCCGCAGCAGCGCCGCCGAGCCGGGGATCGGCGAGGCCATGCCGACGGCGATGTGGCGCGATCCGTGCAGCAGCCCGGCAATGGCGCCGATCAGCAACTCCTCGAGGCGACAGGCCTGGTCGTTCATTCCGCGGCTGCCTGGCGGCCGAACACGAAGCTGTCGAGATACTGCTGCAGGCCGGCCGGATCGGCCGCCATGCGGGCATAGAGCGCCAGCCGCTCGGCATCGGGGGCATAGCTCCCCGTCAGGCCGACCGGCATCGCCCCGCGCGGCGCCGCGGCGATGGCATCGACGTAGATCGCCGGGATCGCCGCGGGGCGCAGCAGCGGATCGTCCAGCAGATTGGTGTCGACGACCTCCTCGACCGTGGCGATGGTGTGCTCGGCCGCGTGCGCCATGGTGATCAGGTCGCGGCTGTCGCCAGCGTAGAGATTGCCGAAACGGTCGGCCTGGCGGGCGTGGATCAGGGCGAAGTCCGGCACGATCGCCGGCAGCAGGACCATCGGGTCCTCACCTTCCGCCATCGGGTTGTCGATCACCTTCCAGTCGTCCCGCCGGCGCTGCACGTCGGAGCCGATCAGCCCGCGCAGGGGAATGAACGGGATGCGCTTCTGTCCGGCCTGCAGGGCGGCGTAGACCGCCGGGCAGGTGGCATCGCGGATTTCCACATCGCCGTTGCGCACGGCCCGGCCGAACGCCGGCGCCTGGCCGAACTCGTCGAGCGACACCCCGGAGGTCTCGATCACGGACACGCAGCCGGCGCCGATCAGCAGGTCGACGGCGAGGCCGCCGGTGGGGATGCAGACCAGGTGCAGATCGCGCACCCCGCGGCGGATCAGCGCATGCACCAGGGCCATGGGCACGCCGCTGTCGGCTTTCACCAGGGCGATCTTGGCCCCGTCCGGCACCCGCGCGGCAAGCGCGTCGGCATCGCGGTCGATGGTGGCAAGGCTCATGCTGCTTCCCTCCTCAGCCCGTGGCCGGCCGGTCGTCGCGGTCCGGCAGCGGCGGCGAATAGACGATCAGTACCTTGAGCGGCTCCTGCCCGGTGCTGACCACGCGGTGGTCGAGCCGCGGCGGGATGCGGATCACGCAGCCCGGCCGGCAGGTCACCGGGGCATCGTCGCCCAGCGTCACCTCGGCCTCGCCGGCGACGACGTAGATCACCTGGTGCTCGGTCTCGTGGTGATGGGTCAGCGCCTCGCCACCCGGCTGCACGGTGCCGTGGACCAGCTCGAAGGCACCGTTGAAGCCGCGGTCGACCAGGCGCACGTTCACCGTGCCCTCGTGCCCAGGCGGCGCGTAATGGGGCATTTCGCCCTGCTGCTCGATGAGTTGTAGTGTCATGGCGGTTTCCTGTCCTGCCCCTTGGTAGCAGATCGCCGCCCGGGCCGCCAACCGGCCCGCCCCTTGGGCGGGCGGCGGCCGACGGGCTAAGCTCGCGCCATGACCGTTGTCCCCTACCGCATCGGCACCGGCGCCGGCTTCTCCTCCGACCGCCTGGATCCGGCCATCGACCTGGTCGCCAAGGGCCAGCTGGACGCCATCGTCTTCGAGTGCGTCGGCGAGCGCACCCTGGCCTTCGGCCACCGCGACCGCCAGGCCGACCCGGCCCGCGGCTACAACCCGCTGCTAGCCCGGCGCCTGCGGGCGATGCTGCCGCTGTGCCGGCAGCACGGCACCCGGCTGCTGACCAACATGGGCGTCGCCAACCCGCGCCGGGCGGCCGAGGTCGCGGTCGAGGTGGCGCGCGAAGCGGACCTCGCAGGTCTCAAGGTGGCTGCAGTGCTGGGCGACGACGTCGGCCACCTGATCACGCCGGCAACGCCGCTGCTCGAGCCCGGCTGCACCGTCGCCGAGACCGGTCGGACGCTGCTTGGCGCCAACGCCTACCTGGGCGCCGACGCGATCCTGCCGGCGCTCGAGGCCGGCGCCGACGTGGTGATCACCGGTCGGGTCGCCGACCCCTCGCTGTTCCTGGCGCCGCTGCGCCATCACTTCGGCTGGGCCGGCGACGACTGGGGCCGCCTGGGCGCCGGCACCGTGGTCGGCCATCTGCTCGAGTGCGCCGCGCAGATCACCGGCGGCTACTTCGCCGACCCCGGTTTCAAGGACGTCGCCGACCTCGCCCACGTGGGCTTCCCGCTGGCCGAGGTCGGCACCGATGGCAGCGCGGTCATTACCAAGCTCGCCGACGCCGGCGGCTGCGTGACGGCGCAGACGGTCAAGGAGCAGCTCCTCTACGAGGTGCACGATCCGGCGGCCTATCTCACCCCCGACGTGACCGCCGATTTCTCGACCGTGGCCCTGACGGACGATGGCGACGACCGGGTCGCCGTCGCCGGCGCGGGCGGCGGCGCCCGGCCGGACCGGCTCAAGACCACCGTGGCCTTCGACGGCGGCCTGCTGGCCGAGGCCGAGGTCTCCTACGCCGGCCCCGGGGCGCAGGACCGCGCCCGCCTGGCCGGCGAGATCGTCGAGGAACGACTGGCCGGCGTGCACGGCAGCAACGCCCCGCGCCGGGTCGACCTGATCGGCGTCTCCGCCCTGCACGCAACGGCGACCGATTATCCCAGCGATGCCCAGGACGTCCGCCTGCGCTGCGCCCTGCGCGCCTCCAGCCGCGAGGAGGCCGAGACGCTCCTTTGGGAGGTGGAGTCCCTGCTCTGCTGCGGCCCGGCCGGCGGCGGCGGCTATCGCGGCCATATCACCCCCAGCGTCATCACCTATTCGGCCTTCGTCGACCGCGCCGCCGTTGCGCCGACCGTGGAGCTGTTCGAGGCATGAGCCGGCGCGTGCCGCTCCGCGAAATCGCCCACGCCCGCGCCGGCGACAAGGGCAACCGCTCGAACGTTTCGCTGTTCGCCTACGACCCGGACCACTACGAGGTGCTGCGGGCCCAGGTCACACCGGCACGGCTGAAGCAGGCCTACCCGGAGCTGCTGCGCGGCGAGATCGTCCGCCACGAGCTGCCGGGGCTAAACGGCCTCAACTTCGTCATGGACCAGGCGCTCGAGGGCGGGGTCAACGAGTCACTCAATCTGGACGGCCACGGCAAGTCGTGGAGTTTTCTGCTGCTGGGGCTGGAGGTGGAACTGGGAGACTGAAGGCCGGGCACTTCCGGCAGGATTGCCCCCGGCCTGACGGCAAAGGGTGGGCATCGTTATCTAACCGCTAACGGGAGGCATCGTTGGACTTCTTCGCCCCGCGCATGCACCGCTTCAAGCCGTCGCCCAGCCAGCTTGCCTCGGCGCGGGTGCGCGAGCTGCAGGCGGCCGGCCACGACATCGTCAAGCTGACCGCCGGCGAGCCGGACTTCCCGACGCCGGCGCACGCCAAGCAGGCGGCGCTGGAGCTGATGGAAAACGACCAGATCGGCTACACGCCGATCAACGGCACCCTGGCCCTGCGCCAGGCGGTGCAGGCGAAGTTCCGGCGCGACAACGGCCTCGACTACGGCCTCAGCCAGATCACCGTCGGCGCCGGCACCAAGCAGGTCCTGTTCAACGCCCTGATGGCCACCGTCTCCGCCGGCGACGAGGTCATCATCCCCGCGCCCTACTGGACCTCCTATCCCGACATGGTGCGGCTGGCCGGCGGCACGCCGGTGATCGTCGCCTGCGGCGCCAATCACCGTTTCAAGCTGCACCCGGAACAACTGGCCGAGGCGATCGGCCCGAACACCAAATGGCTGCTGTTCAACTCGCCGGGCAATCCCACCGGGGCGACCTACAGCCAAGCGGAACTGGCCGCCCTTGCCGCGGTGCTGCTGGTCCATCCGCATGTGCACGTCCTGACCGACGACGTTTACGAACACCTGCTGTTCGACGGGCACACGTTCGCCACCTTCGCGCAGGCCGAGCCCGGTCTCTATGATCGCACGGTTACCTGCAACGGCGTCTCCAAGGCCTATTCCATGACCGGCTGGCGGGTCGGCTTCGCCGGTGGCCCGCCGGAGATCATCGCCAACATGTCGAAGATGCAGTCGCAGAGCACGGCCGGCGTCAGCGCGGTCAGCCAGGCCGCCGCGGCGGC
>Ga0056121_1000043_pt1 | contig 63158 bp, 54 predicted proteins | sample WorMetHEROISLAND_FD_83872 | JGI IMG/M metagenome (GOLD analysis project Ga0056121, IMG submission 83872) | Marine gutless worms symbiont microbial communities from Max Planck institute for Marine Microbiology, Germany - Olavius sp. 1 HERON ISLAND ...
CCCCTAAGCATTGAGGGGCTTAGGGAGCGTGACTTCCCGGTGCTGGGATTTGAATTGAAGGGCGCAGTCGAAGCGGACGAGGGGCTCAAGGCCTGGGATTTCACCTACGATTCCGAAGGGTTTACCATCTATGGCCTGTTGGAGAGGCCGGCCGGCCCGCCTCCTTCCCCGGAGGGATGGCCCGTAATCATTCTTGCGCACGGCTATATACCGCCGGATGTTTTTGTGACTTCGAAGAACTACCGCTCCATTACTAGGCACTTTGCCAAGGGCGGTTTCTTGGTGCTCAAACCGGACTATCGGGGCCACGACCGCTCAGAGGGAATTAGCAACACCCCCACTTCCACGATAGATTATTCTATCGATGTCTTGAATTTGATAGGGCAGATTGACAGCGTGCCGGGCGCGGACACGGACAAGGTTTTTCTCTTCGGTCACTCTATGGGCGGGGAAATTGGGCTGCGCGTTCTTACCGTCAGCAAGAAGCTGCTGGGCGCAACTCTGTGGGCGCCGGCAAGCAAGGGGTTTCCGGAAAATACGCTGTACTTCATTAAGACAGAGCGCCCAAAGGAGCTGCGCTCGCAGGAGCTCGCAGAATTCCAAAATACAATTGAGGCTCTCTTTGATCCGGACGAGTACGACTCGCTGAACCCCGGAAATTACCTTGATTCGATCGACGTTCCAATCTTGGTTCATCACGGAACTCATGATGACATCATACCTTTTGAATGGAGCGCCGGCCTCATCGAAGCCCTCAAGAAGGCGGAGGTTGACTGCACCTTCTACGAATATCCCGGGGAAGATCACAATATCTCCGTGAGCTACTACGAGGTTATGGACAAGGACATGGAATTCTTTAGGAGTTTGATTGATTAAACCATCGTCCAAGCGATACTGCTTGGCCCCATGCCGCGCGCGCCGTTAAAAATTCCTCAAGGCATGTTCTTGAGGATGTATAGGAGATTCGAATGGAAGCACGTAAAGACAACTGGAAGTATTTTCGAGAGAAGTATCCGGAGGCGTGGAAGGCCTATGAATCGTTTGGCCTGTCCCTTGGGAGCGCGGCAGGGCCTTTGGATTCGAAAACCCGCGCGCTTATCAAAGTGGGGATAGCGGCGGCAAGTCAGTACGACTATGCGCTTCGCACCCAAATAGAGAGGGCCATAACCGCCTCCTGCACGCTCGATGAAATTGAGCACGCAATTTTGCAAGCCGCGACCACGGCGGGTTATGCGCGCATGATGGCGGCGCTGATGATTTTCCGAGAGGAAAAACCCAAGTATCGGAACTAATCCGGCGGCCTCGCCGAAGATGAGGGCCTCGTGAAGAGCCTGCATGCGCTCAAAACGGAATTCCGAGCTCTCTTGAGATCTGTTCAAGCTGCTCATAAACCATCCCGCGCTGATAACTTTGAGACTGCCGTATCACGGATCCGGGCAGCGCCTCAAAGAAGCGCCAAGAGTCAGCTTTTTCGCCTTTTGCTATTGCCAATTTATCAAAAATTCCGGTTGACCTTGAGCCGTAATCGGCTCTAGCATGATCCTTGAGTCAGGAATGCGCCGTTTTGATTGCGGCACAGCGAATGGCTAAAATGCGGACCGGATCCGAAAAGGACAGGTACCCAAAATGACCATACTTGATTTCCGGAAAAGGAAGGTGGACGGGCATCCCATCTCGATGGTAAGCGCCTATGATGCGTGGAGCGCAAGGATTATTGCCGAGAGCGAAGTGGATTGCATCCTAGTAGGCGATTCGGCAGCCATGGTTATGCACGGTCACGATAGCACGATTCCAGCCGACACTCCGATGCTGGCCGCCCATATCGCGGCAGTACGGCGCGGCGCGCCTGATGCTCTCATAATCGGCGACCTGCCATTTCTGTCGGTGCGGATGGGGCTGCCCGAAGCCGTAAGGAGCATTGCCGCCCTCATGCGCGCCGGCGCCAACGCGGTGAAGCTTGAGGGAGCGGATGGCAATCTTGAGCTAATCACCCATATCATCCAATCGGGCGTGCCGGTTATGGGCCACCTTGGGCTCACCCCACAGTCCATCAATGCCTTCGGCGGATACAGGGTTCAAGGCAGGGGGAAAACAGCCTCCGCAAAACTCTGCGAAAATGCTCTCTCACTTGAGAAATCCGGCTGCTTTGCGGTAGTTCTCGAGGCGGTTCCCGGTAAACTTGCAAAGAGCATCAGCGGCGCATTGAAAATTCCCGCAATCGGTATCGGGGCTGGCGCCGCCGTCGACGGCCAGGTTTTGGTTCTGCAGGATCTCCTCGGCTTGAACACCCAATTCACCCCCAAGTTTGTCCGAAAATTTCTCGACGGCGCCATGCTGATAAGGGAGGCTCTAAACAGATACCATGAGGAAGTGACAAAGAAAACCTTTCCCCTCAAGGAAGAAAGCTACGAATAATGGAAGTCTTCGGAAGCATCCAAGGCGCCCGCGATCATTTTAGGGGGCTAAATGGCTTATCCGTGGGCCTCATTCCAACCATGGGGGCCCTGCACGCCGGGCACTTAAGCCTGGTGAGGCGCGCGGCGCATGAAAACGACATAACCGCCGTGAGCATCTTCATCAACCCTCCGCAATTCAATGATGAAAACGATCTCAAAAACTATCCCAAAAAACTCGATACCGATATATCGGCGCTGGAAGCACTCGAAACCGATGCGCTCTTAGTCCCCGTGGTGGATGATATGTATCCCGATGGATACCGCTATCAAGTTAATGAGGGGAGGGAAAGCAGGATTTTGGAGGGCCTATATCGCCCAAGGCACTTTGAGGGCGTATTGACAGTGGTTCTTAAGCTTCTGAACATTGTCCATCCTGCAAGAGCCTATTTTGGCGAGAAGGACTGGCAGCAGCTAAGGCTAATTCAGGGAATGGCCGAAGCCCTCTTCCTCGACACCGAGATAATAGCCTGTCCCACAGTCCGCGAAAAGGATGGCCTGGCCATGAGCTCCAGAAACATCCTCCTAAGCAAAAAAGAGCGTAAGCGCGCGGCTGAATTTCACCGGATTTTGAGCGAAAAAACCTCGCCGGAGGCAAAGAAAACCTCTCTGGCAAGGGCTGGTTTCGCTGTAGACTATGTCGAAGAGTGGCAGAAGCGGGTGCTCGGCGCCGTTCGCCTTGGCAAAGTGAGACTAATCGACAATGAGCGAATTTGAAAAGACCAAAAACCTGATACTGATTTGCAGCGGTTCCATCTCCGCCTTCAAAGCCGCCGCTCTGACATCCCTTGCCGTAAAGAGCAGCTGGGACGTTCAGTGTATTATCAGCGAGGGCGGCCGGCGCTTTATTGGCGATGCCACTTTGGAGGGTTTGAGCGGCAATAGGGTATTAGGCGATATGTTCGAGCGCGGCCGTGCGCTGGATCACATAAGTCTTATCGATTGGGCTCATTTAATACTTATCTACCCGGCTTCGGCCAACTGCATAGCGCAGCTTCGAGCCGGCCTCGCCGAAAACCTCACAGGCGCCCTTTTTCTAGCCAACAACTTTCGCAAGCCCTGGTGGATATCGCCCTCAATGAACAGCAACATGCTAGAGCATCCCGCCATTAGGCAGGCCCTAACGGAGCTTGAAAAATGGGGCTGCAGAATACTGCCAAGCGGCAGGGGGCGCCTTGCCTGTGGAACCGTTGGCTACGGGCGGCTGCTTGAGCCCGAAGAAGTTCTCGCTCTGATGGAAGAGAAATTTTGAGAATAATCATCAGCTCCGGCGGCACTGAGGAGCCCATCGACTCGGTTCGCAGGATATCGAACTTCTCAACCGGCAGCACCGGCGCCCATCTGGCAAGCTACTTTGCCTCCCGCAATGCCGAGGTGACCCTGATTCGCGGGCAAAACGCCTCCTCCTCCATGATTTCCGGAATAATGGAGCTCAGCTTTCAAAGCCATAATGATTTGCGCAGCATCCTTCGCTCAGAGCTGGGCGCCAGGCGCTGGGATGCCATAATACACCTTGCTGCGGTTGGAGATTACACTGTCGAGCGCATCCAGGTTGACGGAAATGACTTTCCAGTAGGCGGGCACGGCAAAATTCCAAGCGGCCATAGAATCCTGCTTCATCTTCAGCCCAGCGAAAAAATCTTGGATTCACTTAGGGAATGGAGCCGGAGCAGCTCGATTTGCATTGTTGCCTTCAAACTCACCTCGGGCGGCCATGGGGCATCAGAGGCAAGGGCCCTCTCTATGCGGAAAATTGCCGACTACACAGTTCACAACAATCTTCCGGATATCGGCCCTCGGAAGCACTTGGCCGGAATATGGAAGGCTGGTGAGCTGATAAAAAGAACAAGAACCAAGGATGAGCTGTCCCGGGCTCTATATGAGCTCTTGGCCCAGGAGAAGAAATGAAACTCTGCCTTGATGTGGGGAATTCGCAGATATTCGGCGGCCTCTTCCAGGGAGATGAACTCCTGTTCCGTTTCCGCCGAATGACCGAGCGTATCGCGTCCAGCGATGAGCTTGGCCTGTTCTTCAGAGACGTGATAAGGGAAAACGGCCATAATCCAAAGGATGTGGAATCCGCCGCCTACTGCTCGGTAGTGCCCGACATTAATCACTCGCTGCGAAATTCCTGCATCCACTACTTCGATATCGAGCCCTTCGAGCTTAAGGCCGGGGCAAAAACGGGTTTAAAAATCCGCTATAAGAATCCCGCCGAGGTGGGCGCGGACAGAATCGCGGATGCCATCGGCGCAGTAAATCGCTACCCCGACACCAATCTCATCATAGTAGACTTCGGGACGGCGAGCACAGTGGAGGCGATAACAGCAGAGAAAGAGTATCTTGGCGGCGCGATCACCCCGGGATTGCGTATTTCGATGAGGGCTCTCGAAGAGGCCACTGCCCGCCTGCCGAAGGTTGAAATTCTGCGCCCGGATAGAGCCTGTGGGCGCTCCACAGTTGAAAGCATACAATCGGGGCTTTACTGGGGCCATCTCGGCATGCTGCGGGAGATAATAGAGCGATACCGCGGCGAGTGCTTTCCCAGGGAAGAAGCATCAATTGTAATTGCAACCGGCGGTTTTGCGGGCCTATTCGCGGATTCGGGCTTATTTGATGCAATCCATCCGAACCTGGTGCTTGAGGGTCTTTGCCTGGCCCAGATCCTAAATCAACGGCGGTAGCTCCCAAATCGGAAAGGCCCTATACTTAAGGTAAACAGCTGATTCGCTCTGATACCGGGAAAACCGCTAGCGCTGCGCAATAAAAACCTAAAAAATTCAAAAAAAAATTCCGCGGATAAAAAAGTGCTTTGCCGTTTTTTGGGCGGGAGCGATAATTCACACATGTCATTCATTTTCGGAGGTTAATTGTGAAGAGACTTTTATGGATTGCGGGGGCGCTGACAATAGCACTGCTTATTGGCGGCGCCTGTTCGAATGCAACGGATGCGGCTAGGGCAGGAGAAGACCTGGCGGCTATCGTGGGGGAGGGATTGGATATAACTACCCTAAGCTCACTGGATGATATCTTCTTTTCCCAGAGAGAGAATATCAGCCTCAAACTTGGGCTGGAAGGCGCCCGTAGTCTTTCGATAGACCCCTCGGGCAGCCTGCCGCCGGGGCTCTCTATGGATTCCACCGGGCTAATCACCGGCACCGCGGATATAGTGGCGGCTGATGATATCGCCAACTTCACCGTTGTATCCGACACCGGTATTGAGGCGCCAATCACCTGGACACTCAAAGCGCCTAGAACCCAGGTATTTACAGCAAATGGAAATTGGACAGTGCCAGATGAGACAGGATACTCCACCGATGATACAGTCACCCTGCAGGTGCTTATGGCCGGTGGAGGAGGCGGAGGCGGTTATAATCAATTCTATCCGGATTACCCAGGAGGAGGGGGTGGAGGCGGTCAGGTGAAAGAAGAAGCCGTCCGGGCCACACCCGGTGAAGTCATTTCAGTTACTATAGGCGGCGGCGGTGCGGCAGGTTCTGAATACAGTGATAAAAGAGGCTTTAATGGCGATACAACGAGTTTTGGCTCCTATCTTAGCGCGGCAGGAGGAGGAGGAGGAGGAAATTTGAATTCTGGAATACATACACCTCCTTCTGGGGGAAATCCAGGTGGCGCTCATACAAGCTCCGGAACAGGCGCCAGCGGAACTGGCATAGATGGCCTAGCTTCCACCCACAGCTACAATGGAAGCGCCGTAACCCTAGGCGGCGGAGGAGCAGCTATACCTGATGGTCATACTTCTTGGGTAAGCGGCGGCGCTGGAGGAGGCGCTAGCATAGAGGGTAGAATACCAAAAGATGCCGTTCCAAGCACCGGAGGCGGAGGCGCAGGAGGTACACCATCTCGCCAGCTGGGGAGCGCTGGCGCCGCCGGCGTAGTTTATGTGAATTACTAGGCTCTCTTAAAAGCAAGAAGCCCCGGGGCTCCGGGGCCTTTTTTATTTGTGTAGGCAGCTAACTCTTTAAGAGTCTAGGGCTACTCTTGGGCGCCTCACCGATAACAGCTTCTCCAAAATTTCGGCAGGCCTTGGGAATTTGGCCCCCAGTATCATTGCGGCGATGATATAGGGCTTGTAGCCCGCTTCCCTGTACAGGGATCTGCGGTGCTCGTCAAACACCTGGGCCGCCACCTCGCCCTGGGCGCAGCTTACCCCGCTGATGTCGGCAGGAAGGCAGTGCATGTACAGGGCTTTTTGTGTCTTGGCCATCATTTCCCTGCTGCACTCCCAGTCTCTGTGCCTGGCGTTTTGCGCCAGCAGCTCCTTTTCCAGAGCCCCTATCCCGGTTAAATCGTTCTTGGCATAGAGCGCGGTTCGCTCTTCCATGGCCGCATATGGCGCCCAGGACTTGGGATAAACTATGTGAGCGCCTTCAAAGGCCGCAGCCATGGAGTTGCTTTTCTTGAAGGAGCCTCCCCCTCTGGCGGCATTTTCCGCGGCAATTTTTTCAATCTCGTCCATCACCTCATAGCCCTCCGGGTGGGCAAGATGAACCTCCAAGCCTAAGCGAGTGAGAAGGGCGATAAGGCCCTGTGGCACCGACAGGGGCTTGCCGTAGGAAGGAGAGAAGGCCCAAGTCACTGCGATTTTCTTCCCCCTTAGCTTCTCGATGCCGCCGAAATGCTCAATCAGGTGGAGGGCATCGCTCATGGATTGGGTGGGGTGGTCCATGTCGCACTGAAGGTTTACCAGCGTGGGCCGCTGCTCCAGAATGCCGCTTCTATAGCCTTCCTCAACGGCCTCTGACACCTCGCGCATGTAGGCGCTGCCCCTGCCTATATACATGTCATCGCGGATTCCGATCACATCGGCCATAAAGCTTATCATGTTCGCGGTTTCGCGAACGGTTTCGCCATGGGCGATTTGGCTTTTGCCCTCATCCAGATCCTGCACTTCGAGGCCAAGCATGTTGACGGCGCTGGCATAGCTGAAGCGGGTGCGGGTGGAATTATCCCGAAACAGACTGATTGCCAGGCCTGAGTCGAACAGCCTGGCGGATATGCCGCTCTCTCGAAGGGCGCGGAGTATCTGCGCTATTTTGAAAATCGATTGGATTTCCTCATCACTCTTTTCCCAGCTTAGAAGGAAGTCGCTCTGATACATTGTGTGGGCTTCAAGCTCGGCAAGTTCCGAAATAGCTGTTTTCATTTTTCCCTCCGAAAACGTTATATCTTCCCGAGGGCCCGAAGAACATTCTCTGGGCTAAAGGGCCATTTGCGAAGCCAGATTCCGCAGGCATCATGGATTGCATTCGCCAGCACGGGGGCCGCGCCGTTTACGGATATCTCAGCTATGGACTTGGCCCCAAAGGGCCCGTGGGGATCATCCACCTCCACCAGCTCCGCCCTGAAATCATCCGGAACATCGCCAATCATCGGCACTCCGTAACTTCTAAGGTCGGTATTTAGACAGCGGCCGCTCTCATCCAAGAGTAATTCCTCGTACATTGCATGACCGATTGATTTCAGCACTCCGCCGTAAATCTGCCCCCTTGCGTATCCGGGGTTTACAGGTGTGCCGCAGTCCTGCAGGGCATAGTATTTCTGAATTTTCACCCTCCCCGTCCGGGTGTTTACCGCCACCTGCGCGAAGTGCGCGCCGTATGGGAAGGAGGATTTGTCCGTGGTGAAACTGGCGGTTGCCACGAGCTGTCCACTCCCCTCGCCGTCTTGGCTGTGCCGGGCGAGTTTTGCATAGTCGAGCTCGCCAGCCTCCCCAATTACCTTACCGGGGAATTCAATCCGAAGCTCATCGGGGCTGGTTTTCAATATGGAGGCCGCCTCTCTAAGAATCATCTCCGAGAGCAGCCGGGCGGCATTTCGAGCGGCGCCGCCGGAGAAGTAAGTGCCGCTGGATGCATATGCCCCGGTATCGAATGGCGCGGCATCGGTATCCCCGGATTGAACTGTCACCCTGGCGATGTCAGCTTTTAGCACCTCGGCCGCCATTTTCGCCGACACCGTATCCAGCCCGCTTCCCAAATCGGCTCCGCCCGATTGAACAACAAAGCTGCCATCGCCAAGCATTTTAACCGTGCAGTTGGCCTGATCAATTCCGGGAAGGCCGGAGCCTTGCTGGATTATGCACATTCCCTTGCCTATTTTGATGTCGGGATGGGGGGATTCCTCCTTTTTCCCCCAATCGATAAGTTTTGAGCCCCTCTCCAATGCCTCACCCAGGCCGCAGCTATCCACGGATTCAGGCTTGCCCTCCCTGCCCTCTCCAAGGCATCGGAGGATTTCAAGCACCTCGCCCTTTCGAACTCGATTCTTCTCCACAAATTCGTAATGATCGATTTTGAGCTCCTCGGCAAGTTCCTTCACCGCCATCTGTAAGGCGTAGTTAACCTTTGGCGCCCCATAGCCCTGATAGGCGCCGGTGGGCGGTATGTTCGAATAATAGGAAGTGACTGTAAAACGGGCATTGCCGCAGAGAAACAGCGGCAGGCTCTTGGAAACGCCATTCATCGGCACGGTCAGCGTGTGGGCGCCGTAGGCGCCCTGGTTGGACTCCACGTCCATTTGCATGGCGGTGAGTTTTCCTTCTCCAGTTGCGCCAAGTTTCACCCTAACCCTCATGGGCTTGCGGGTGCTGGCGGAGGTAAATTCTTCCCTTCGGGTGTACTGATGAAAGACAGGTCTGGCGCTTGTATAGGCTGCCCACGCGGCGAGCTCATCCAGAAGTATGTCCTGCTTGGAACCATAGCCCCCGCCGACTCGTTCCTTGATAACCCTAACTCTGTTCTCGGGAATGCCGAGCTGTCCGGCAACGATGCGCCTAAGATGGTAGGGCACCTGGGTGGAGGCGTGTATTATAATTCTGTCGCCCTCGGGCTTGACGTAAGTGGTGTGCATTTCGAGGGGGGTGCATTGGATTTGCGTGGTTTGGTAGGTTCTATCCAGAATTACATCAGCCTCATTGAAACCCTCCTCGACATCTCCTATTCCGCCCTCCACGTAAGAGGATATGTTCTTTTTGGGGTTCCCTCCTATGGGAAACTGGTAAATTACGGGGGTTTCCTTGGGATTAGCCCCCTTGTTAAGCTCCTCCAAATTCTCGGGGGCCCCGCTGGCATAGATGATTGGGCCGCCATGAACCAAAGCCGCTCCTTTAGCCTTTGCATCATCCCAATCCATGACAACGGGAAGAAGCTCGTATTCCACCTTGATTAGCTCGCAGCCGCGAATCGCGGTTTCCTCATCCTCCGCCAAAACAGCGGCCACCCTATCTCCATGGTGGCGCACCTTGGAGTCAAGGAGCACCCTGTCATAGGGAGAGGGCTCCGGGAAACCCTGGCCAGCCTGGCCGTATGGCCTATGAGGCACATTCTTATGGGTGAACACCGCCACAACTCCCGGAAGGGCCTCGGCGGCGCTGATGTCAATTGATGTTATATCGGCATGAGCATGGGGGCTGCGCAGAACCTTCAATATGCAGGCGCCTTCCTCCATGCGGTCTTCCACAAAGGCCCTTTCGCCCGCAACCAGTTTTGTTGCATCAAGCTTACGATAGCCCTTCCCCACATAGCGATAAGAGCCGCCAAAGCTATCCGCACTCGGTGGATGATAGGGCTGATTTTTTTTCCTGGCAGCCGCAATTCGAACAGCCTCGAAGAATTGCTCGTAGCCGGTTGCTCGGTTGAACAGGCCGGAAAGGGCATCCTGAACATCGGCGCGGCTGGGAGAGTCTATCCTTTCGATTAAATCGTGAATCATCAGGGCGGCGGCCGGGGCATTATAGCCCGACTGCACACAGCAGGCCTCCACCATTGCTTCCTGCACAATCGAGAGGTTTCTTCCCTTTCGCAGTGAGTTGATGGTTTTAACCTCGCGCCCATCAAGCTGGGCCGCAATCAGCAGGCTTGCGCCGACAATCTTACCGTCGAGAAGTATTGTATCCGAGCCGGCAAAACCAAACCCGTCGTCGCTGTTTCTTACCGAGTTCACACCCAGCCGTTTTAGCAATTTCTGTGCGCTCAAGCCGCATTCGGATTCGATTGTCCTTGCCCTTCCGTCCAGTGTCAGATTGATAATCATGAGAGCCCCTCCAAGCAGCGGAGCGCCGCATCAGCCACTGTCGCGGAATTGATATAGGTTTTATACTCAGCGCTTCCCAGAATGTCCGATTTGGGCCTTATGGCAGCCTTGACTGCCCTTTCTATGTCCTCACGCGCCCTCAATTCACCGGATTCCAACCCCTGCTCCACTCTGCGCAGGCGAAGAGTCTTAGACGCCACACAGCCGAGGGCAACGCGGGCATGCAGAGACTCAGAGCCGTTCCGCCTCAGTGATACGGCCGCGCTGACCACGGGGGGGGCAATGTGAGAGCGAGATTCCTTTACCGCCACAGCCGAGAGGGGCAGCTTCGGAAGGCGGATATCGTATATCAGCTCGCTGCTGCCCTGCTCAAGATACTCTTCTATTTGCAGCCTGCCCTGGCTCGTGTTGAGGATGGCCGATAATACGATTAAAGTGGGTATTATGTAGGAATCGGGGCGGGCGGCGCCTATATTGCCTCCGATACTCGCCTGGTTGCGAATACTGCGGGTTGGTATGAACGCTGCCGCCTCCCTTAGCGCGGGGGGAACCGCCCCACTATCGGCCACATCCTGCAAGGCGGCCATTGCGCCGATTACTACCTCCATCTCCTCCTTGACAATCTTCTTCGATAGGGCGTCACGGATGTCTATTACGCTCTCCGGCATTTTCCAGTATAGGTTCTCCCTGTTTATCTGGGTGCCTCCGGCAAGAAAAAGAGCCTGTGAATGCTCCTTCTTCAAGGCGAGGGCATCGGCCTCATCCAATGCCCTGTAATAGTTTTGAATCATAATTCAGACCTCCTGTAAAGCTTGTTTACGGCTTCCGAAGCCTTGGCCACAAGCTCTTCTTCCGCGATTCCCACAAGGCGCCCCTCTTTTACAACTACCCTGCCATTCACGATTGTGTAGGCAGTTTCATGGCTGCAGCCCGCGAAAATCAGAGCCGCTGCCGGATCGCTGAGAGCTCCCACATAGGGGATGTCCATCACATCGAATATGGCAAGATCCGCGGCCCACCCGGCTTCAATTCGCCCGATTTTTTCGAAACCCAGCAGGGAGGCTCCATTCTCGCCCGCCATCTTCCATGCCTCTTTGGCATTCAAAGCGGAGGCTCCCCTGGCGGCCCGCTGGAGCAGCAAGGTTTGCCGAACCTCGCCGAGCATATCGGAGCTGTCGTTGGATGCCGAGCCATCTATGGAGATTGAGACATTTACATCCTTATCGAGCATCTCTCGAACTCGGCAAATTCCCGATCCTAGGCGCATATTCGAGCTTGGGCAATGGGCAATATGCGTTCCGGTGCCCGCTAGGCGGTCTATTTCGGAATCATTGAAATAAATACCGTGGGCAAACCAAACATCTTCGCCAATGAAGCCACAGTCTTCCATGAGCTGCAGGGGCCGACGCTTATAGATTTGCATGCAATAATCGTTTTCGCCCCTTGTTTCGGCAAGGTGGGTGTGCATGCGAATCCCATATTTACGCGCGAGGGCCGCGGTTTCCCTCATCAGCTCCTCGGAAACCGAGAAGGGGCTGCAGGGAGCTAGGGCAACTTTGCGCATGGCACGAGGGGCGCTGTCGTGAAACTCCTTGATAACTCTCTCGCTGTCGGCAAGTATGGCATCTTCACTTTGAACCGCTGTATCGGGCGGCAGGCCGCCATCCTTCTTGGAGCGGCTCATGGAGCCTCGGGTGGGGCAGAATCGGATGCCAGTCCTGCCCGCCGCATCGAATTGAAGAGCCATTATATCCGCGCCAATTCCCTCCGGATACAGGTAGTGATGATCGGAGCTCGTGGTGCAGCCGGTTTTAAGCAGCTCGGCGCTGGCCAGCGCCGTAGACCACCAAACGGTGTCCGCGTCCATGTGCTTCCAGATATCATATAAGTAAACCAGCCAGTCGAATAACTCGGCGTTTTGAACGGCTGGAAGATTTCGCGTGAAGGTTTGGTAAAAATGGTGATGGGTGTTTACCATGCCTGGAACCACCACCATCCCTGCAGCATCGATTATCTCGGTGTTGGGCTCCGGAGGAGAGAGATTAGCTCCTACCTCAACGATTTGACTGCCTTCGATAAGTATATCGCAGTTTCTTATCTGCCGAGCATCGCCGCCCGGAAGAACCGATAAGGCGTTCTTTATGTAAATCACCTTTTTAATGACAGGACCCTCCGATTGAATTCTTCTATCATCTTATCCAAGTCCTTACTCAATTTATATAGCTCATCCCAGTAATCCCTCTGATACCACTGCGCATTTATCTCATCATAGGTTTTTCCCTGCTGCTCCACCCAGGTGTAATACTTCAAGTTGTGAATTCGTTTCCTATCCTGATAACTCAGCTCGTGCGTGTGATCAACTCCCATGCCGCTCAGCAGCTGGTAATCGGCAATGGCGTTCTCGCGGGTGTAGATGCCTCTCTCTTGACGAAGTTCCTCCAGACGCGAAGCATACATGGCCTCCGAATCGGTGAACACCGTCATAACAACATCTTCCTCGTCAAGCTCGTAGTATTTTGCAAACTTGATGGCCGTAAGCAGGTTGCATATGCCGCTAATGCCCAAGAGGTCCATTCCATCCAGTGTGCTGTCAGGGACGCCCTGAGAGGATAGGTATTCCCTGCCTACCTCCTCGTTGAACAGCCTTAGGAGCCTGATTGCATGCTCGTCGTCAATGGCGATTACCATGTCGGTGTCGCGAACATTGTGCACCCAGGGGACGTGCTTATCTCCAATTCCCTCAATACGGTGCGCTCCAAAACCATTGTTGGTGAGCGTTGGGCACTGGAGGGCCTCGCTAACGGCAAGCTTAGAGGCAGGAAAGAGCTTCTTGATGTAGGAGGCCGAGCCCAGAGTGCCCGCGGAACCCGAAGACAGGCAGATACCCGCCATAAAGCCCCGCGAACCGGAGAGCTGCCTAAAGAGTTTCTCCATCGCCGCACCCGTAACCTCATGATGCCAGAGATGGTTGGGCATTTGGTCGAACTGATTGAAGATGAATACATCGGCGCCGCGTTCGGATTCCAATTCATGGCATTTGTCAAATATCTCCTTGACATTGCTTTCGGAACCGGGCGTGGCGATGATTTCATCCGCCATCTTTTCCAGCCATTCGAAGCGCTCGCGAGACATCTCCTCCGGCAGAATGGCAGCGGATTTACAGGTTAGCAGGCGTGATATATAGGCGCCGCCGCGGCAGTAATTGCCGGTGGAGGGCCAAACGGCCATGTTTTCCTCGGGATTGAACTGCCCGCTAACCAGGGTTGGGGCCAGGCAGCTGAAGGCAGCGCCCACTTTGTGGGAGCCCGTGGGGAAGAATTTGCCCGACATGCCAATAATCCTAGCCCTAACTCCGGAGATCTCAAAGGGGATTGATAGGTGGTTTACACCGGCGAATCCGCCGCCGAAATCCACCCTCTCATTCTCCCAATTGACTCTGAAAAGATTTCTCGAATGCGCCTCATCACGTCCGATTGCTCTTAATTCCTGTTTGATGTCTTCCGGAATCGTGGATGGATTGGCCATTTGCGCATAGGTGGGAAGCACAATATTTCTTTCAGCGCAAATTTTCGCATTTTTCGCGATTTGGGCTTCATTTTTCCTTAGATCAATCATGTAAATGCGCCTGGAGTGATTCAATGGCATCGCCCATCAGATTCAGGGCTGCGGCCCTGCGATACCTGGCGGTGGAGCGCTGATCGTCTATCGGCGCAATCAGCGGCGAGGCATGCCCTGCCGCCTCCGCGGTAATTTCCCTCAACTCTTCTTCCGAGCCGGCCATCAGCCGCGCCTGCAGTAATTCCTCTGCCTCGTGTATCCTAACTACCCTAGGCCCAACGGCGCCAAAGGCAAAGGAGCAAGACTTGATTCTGCCATCGCCGATTGAGGCGGCAGCCGCGAGGGAAACTTTGGTTAGGGCGTTTGTCCGCCTAGTTCCCACCTTACGCCAGTAAGTCCAATTGGGCAGAGGGGGCGATATGTAAATGGCGCGAATGATTTCATCCCCTTTAAGACTTATCTCTCCGGGCCCTAGAATGAATTCTTCAATGGGAGCCGTACGTTCGCCGCCCAGGGAAGTTAGAATAATCTCCGCGCGAAGCGCATATAGGGCGGCGATGCTGTCTCCCGCCGGCGACGCGTTTGCCAAATTGCCGCCTATGGTGGCCCTGTTCCTAAGGGCTGGCGCTCCCACCGAGGCTATGGCCTCTCTTAGCACACGGGGCATTGCGGCCAGAGCATCAGCTTCAAATGCGGGGGCAATTTTAGCCCTGCCAGCGGCATTCCCCTCCCCTATCAGAATCGAAAGGGGCACAGAAGCGCCGATTATCAAACCCCCATTGTGCATTCGGGCTGTATTAAGCTCCGGAAGCGAGTCCACAAAGAGTATGGGCAGCCCAAAGGGCGGAGCCATGCCATCCCTAGCTCGGAAGCGAACCATCAAATCGGTGCCGCCGGCAAAGGGAATTGCATGCTTATTCGAGCGCACTTCCAAGGCCTCGGAAAGCGAGGCAGGCTTGAAGGCCTCTACCATAACTTGATGCCCCTCTCGGCAGCCAGCTGCACCGCATCAATAATCATATCGTAACCCGTGCAGCGGCAAATATTTCCCGCCAGCGCCTCCCTAATCTCCATCTCCAGGGGCCTCTTGTTCCTGCAGAGCAGCTCCGCCGAGGCCATCATCATTCCGGGCGTACAGAAACCGCACTGAGCGCCATGGCATTCGGTGAAGCACTCGGCCAGAAGTTTCCCTCCCTCGGTTTCCGCCAAGCCCTCGGGTGTGAGAATATCGGCTCCATCAACCTGCAAGGCCGGTATCAGGCAGCTGTTGACAAGGAAGCCATTCAGTAAGATCGCGCAGGCCCCGCACTCACCCTCCCCACAGCCTTCCTTTACCCCCGTTAAACCAATATCCTCCCGTATAACATCCAGCAGGCGGCGGATGGGATGTGACAGCTCCACCTCCCGCTCAAGACCATTGACACGCAGCCTTATCATATCAAGCTTCCATGATTTCCATCAAAGTTTCGGGAACCAGGGGAATCATCGGGCAAGACTTCCCGCAAGCCTGCTCAACGGCAGCCGCGAAGGCGGCATGACCTCCATCGTGCACCATTTCACCCATGCCCTTGGCTCCAAAGGCCCCATAGGGATAGGGGTTATCCACCGTGAGGGCTTCGGTTCTCGGAAAGTCCAAGGCGGTGGGGACCATGTAATCCGCCATCGTTATCTGCCTAAACCTCCCCAGACTATCCACCTCCAGTTTTTCCATCGCCCCATAGCCCAGGGCCTGGCTCATACCTCCCTGAATCTGGCCGTTTACAACCCGGTTATCTATCGCACGCCCAACATCAAAGACGGCCCAGGCGCCGACAACCCTGGTTTCCCAGGTTAGGAAGTCCAATTCAACCTCACAGACATTGACTCCCCATCCGTAGGTGGCATAGGAATCGCCGCGCAGCCGCTCCTGATCCCAGCTCATACCGGGCGGCATTCGATAGCGCCGTTCCACCCGCTGCACCTCACCCTTCACCCATATGGACTTCAGCTCCTCAGCGGCCTTTTGCAAAAGATACCCGACAATCATTATTGTTCTGCTGGCCACCGTGGGGCCGGAATCAGGCATGAAATCAGTATCGGGATAGTTGAACAGAACATCCTTCGGCTCGATGCCGAGCACCCGGGCCACCACCTTTCTAAATGTGGTTTGCGGCCCCTGACCGAAATCCACCGCGGCGCAGAGAATTTCCACGGTGTCATCGCGATGCTTCTTCAAAGCCACCCTGCTTTTGATTATCCTTTGCTCGCCATCGCCAGTGAAGCCGCATCCATGGAGGATGAAGGACATGCCTATGCCTCGGCCCCGGCCGCGGGCATATTTCCTGCGTTTCTCAGAGTAGTTTGATAGACGCTCCGACTCCGCAACTAGCTTGTCCAGGATGATTTCATCTCTGAAAATTCCACCGGTAACCGTGGCATCGCCCTTTCTCAGGAAATAATTCCTCTTATAATCGAGAACCTCACGCCCATTTCGCCTTGCAATTTCCTCCATATGCATCTCTATTCCAAAGAGGGATTGCGGCGCGCCGAAGCCTCTGAATGCCCCCGATGGGACCGTGTTAGTGGCTATGCCCCGCCCGCGAATTCGGAAAATCGGTATTCTGTAAACCCCAAGGGAGTGGAAGACTGCCCTCATCAGAACTATCTTGGTGTAGGTTTCGTATGCGCCTCCATCCAAATCGACGGCAGCATCAACGGCCAATATCCTACCCCCGCCATCAAGAGCGCTGCGATAGGCGCATCTGGAGGGATGGCGCTTGCTTGTGAAGGCCATATCCTCCACCCTATCCATCAGCATCCTTATCGGCTTTCCGCTCACCCAGGAGGCCACTGCCAATGGAGCGCCCATTATCTCCGGGTAATCTTCCTTCCCACCGAAGCCGCCGCCTATCGCATCGGCAATCACCCTAACCTCATCATCTTTCAACCCCAGCACGTGGCTAACTGCATGATGCACGTAATAGGGGCACTGCATCGAGCCCCGCACCCCGCACTTGTTTCCGGCCCGCCAGGCGATCAGGCCCTGCCCTTCCATGTAAAACTGCTCCTGAAAGCCAGTTTCATAAACACCCTCAACCACAGCCGCGGCATCGGAAAAGGCCGCATCAATATCTCCCTCGTCCAAGTCCACCCTGCAGAAGACATTGTCCTCTCCATGGATGGCGCCGCCCTTTAAAGCCAGGGCCTCATCAATATCCCTGGCCACCGGAATCTCATCCACCTCCAGCTCAATCGCTTGAATCAACCGCTCAATCTCATAGGCATCGGGGCCCGCCACCAGCGCGACAATCTGCCCCGCATACCGGATTTCACCCTCGGCAAAGCAGGGCATATCCCGCGAGGCTGCCATCGGAATCTCATTTTTGCCGCCCCGTGGAATATCTGCGGCGCTGACTATGTAATATCCGCTTGGACAATCCGGCAATTGTAAGCGGCGAATCCTACCCCTTGGATACGGCGAACGATAGAAGCGCCCTAGAAGCATGCCCTTCGATAACCCCGAATCGGAGCCAAGCGGAACACCGCCATCAGCGCTCCGCCCGCCTTCGGCAGGCTTCAAATCAGCCACGTAGAGCGCCGATCCATCCGCCTTCGCCATGCCATCGGATCTTGGAATCGATTGGCTTATCGACTTCATATCCGCATTCCTTTTAGCGCCGTGTCAATATCCTTCAAACCGCTGCCGGTGAGCAGCAGGACTACTAAATCGCCCGCCGCGGGGCCGCTCCCGGAGTCTATATCATCCAGAAGTCCCGCAAAGGCGGCGGCGGCGGCAGGCTCAGCGAATAAACCGCTTGATGAGGAAAGACGCCGCTGTGCGGCAATAATGGCCTCGTCGCTCACCGCAACACAGCGCCCCTTATGCCTTTTTAAACGATTTAGCGCGAAGAATCCCCCACGAGGCACATCCACCGAAATAGAATCCGCAACGGTAGCGGCATGACGAACAGGCCCAAACTTTCCAGCCTCATATGCCCTTGAAATAGCCGCACTGCCCTTGGCCTGGACACAGACCACCGCCGGCATCGCGTCCGTCAATCCCAGAGTCTTCAAATCCTCAAAACCCTTATATACAGCCGATAGAATCACCCCATCTCCCGTGGGAACATACACCAAATCCGGCGTTCTTCCCCCAAGCTGCAGGAAAATTTCCAGCGAAACTGTTTTTTTACCCTCCATGGTCAAGGGGTTATAAGCCGTATTTCTGGATAGCCCGCCACTCTCTGCCGCATAGGCGAGAGACATGTCGAAGGCGGCATCATAGCCGTCATCCACCCTGATAAGCTCCGCCCCATACTGCAGCGCCTGAGTCATCTTCGCCTTGGGCGCCGAGGCCGGCAAATAAAGCCTCACGCGGAGATTTCCCGCCGCGCCGACTCCCGCCATTGAGCTCCCGGCATTCCCCGTGGAGGCCACAATGATATCCTCAAGCCCGTGCTCGGCGGCAAAACCGGCCACAAGATAACTAGCTCGGTCCTTCAAAGACCCAGTTGGATTGGCCCCCTCATCCTTTAGAAACAGCCTGTCGAGCCCCAGCTCTCTTCTGAGTCTAGCAGGGGCCCAAAGCGGAGTTCCTCCCACCGGGATTGGGGGTAAAAAATTCTTTTTTACCGGCAGCAGAGATCTGACATCAGGGCTAAGCGCCGGCTCGGCGCGCCCGGCGCGCGGAACCGCCCCGGCTCGGTTCCAATAAGGGCTTACATCAAGTGCAGGTTCACCAGGTTCAATTACCATCCAATCCTCAGGCGGATCGCCAGAGAGGCGAACCTCAAGCAGGCCTCTTAGGGGCTCGTTCTCTTTTTGCGCAGAAGAGCAGTTATCACAAAGATAGCGCCCCACTGCAATGGGATAGGGATTTCCACACTCTATGCAGGAATATTCAAAGTTCAACGGCTAATCTCCACACCTTCCAGCGCATAAACCAGGGCCGCGTAAAATGCGCTGCACATCACCAGGTCCTCTACCCTGTTCACCTCGTTCGGCGCATGGGCCTCCTTCTCATCTCCGGGACCAAACCCAAGTCCCGGGATTCCATGCCTGCCGGAAACCGATACCAAATTCGTGCTGAAGGTCCACTTGCCCACCACCGGCGCCTTGGCAAACAGGGCCTTGTAGGCTCTCACCCCCGATTGAATCAAGGGATGTCCCTCATCGGTTTTCCAAGTAGGGAAATAGAGCTCCTGTGAGTACTTCGTCCCCCTCCAGCCGGTTTTCGTGTAATTGGGCATCACACAGTCCACACTGTCCACGCCCAGCGCGCGTCCAACCTTCTCCTTCACTTGGCCTATCGCCAGATCGGCATCCTCACCCCAGGTAAGACGCCGATCCATATACAAACGCGCAACATCCGGAACCGCGCATTGGCTTGGGCCTCTAACGCTGATTTGGCTCACGGCAATGGTTCCCTTTCCCAGAAAACCCTCCTCGTCCGGCCTTAGCTCCTCATTCAGCTCTTCCACAGCGAGTGCCGCCCGTGCTGCCTTATACGCGGCAGAGTCACCGCGCTCCGGGGCGGAGCCGTGCGCGGAAACACCCCTTAGGTTCAGCTCCATTTCCATCCTGCCCCTATGCCCCCGCGTCAAACGGCAGCTAGTGGGCTCCGTGGATAGGATGAAATCCGGAACCAGGCCCTCTTCCTCAATCAGGTATTTCCAGCACATTCCATCGCAGTCCTCCTCCATCACCGTAAAGGCAAACCAAGCCATCCACTCCCCATCATAATCCAAGTCCTTCAAAATCCTGCCCGCGCTTATCATTGCGGCGGCCCCGCCCTTCTGATCCGAAGAGCCCCTGCCATGCACCAGACCATTCTCAATATCGCCGCTGAAAGGATTCCTTTTCCATTGGCTTAAATCACCAACTTCAACCGTATCAACATGGGCATCAATCGCCAGAATCTTTCTTCCGCTTCCAACTCTCGCAAGTACAGAGCCCAGCTTATCAATTCTCACCTCATCAAAACCCAAATCCTCGCAGAGTGAGGCGATATGCCTGCAAATCTCCTCCTCCTGTCCGCTATATGATTTGATTTTCACCATGTCCGAGAGAAATTTCGCGGTGTCAGCGCGATAGAGTTCCGCCTGCTTCCAAATATCACCTACCCTGCCCTTAAGACTCAATACCCCCTCTCTGTCCACATATCCTCCCTCGCTCAAGGGGCAATTCCTTCCATGCGTTTCCAGAGTAAGGCGGCCTGCTCCCTAGACCCGGCGGCAATCGCCTCCTGATCAATTCTGTCATCGAATTCACCATCTCTCAGCACGATGCGGCCATCGACTATCACGGTTTGTATAATCCCCGAGGAAAGGCCAAAGACGAAGTGTCCAGCGAGATTCTCGGCGCTAAGCGGAGTTGGAGGGCTGTATTGGGCCACAGCCAAATCCGCCATATATCCCGACTCTATTCGGCCGAACCGAGCTCCAAAGCATCGCTCCAAAATCCGATTTCCCGCCTGCAGGGCGGCCAGAAAGTCGCCAGGCCACCATGGCCCGCCATCATCTTTATGTTTGAAATATGCAGCTTGCAATTCGGCAAACATATCCGCGCCGATGCCGTCGGTGCCTAGGGCAAGATTTCGCAATTTCGGCAGAAATCTGTTGTAGCCCACATTGTTGTTCATATTCGATCGGGCATTATGCACCAGAAATCCGTCTCGCTCATTGAGCAGATCAACCTCCTCCTCCGTCAGATGCACCCCATGCACCAGAATCGTTTTCTCGTTCAACAGGCCATGCCGATCCAGGCGCCTTACGATGTCCTCCCCATGGACAATGTGGGACTGTGAAACATCATATCTATCCTCAGCGGCATGGAGATGCAGCCCCCTGCCTGTTTCGCGTATAACCCCGCCCATATGCTCATAGGCTTCTTCCGGAAGGGTGCAGGGGGCATGCCCCCCTATGTGCGCCTCAACAAGGTGGATTCCGTCACCCCTCTCCTGTTCAATTTTCAAAGCAAAACGTCGATTTTCTTCAATGCCAGCATGCATCCCCTCTTGCCCGTGTCTATCCGTCACCTCGTAGCAGGTGGCTCCCCGCACGCCTATGAGCTCCATACCCTGTTTGACCACATCCAACGACTCCTCGATAAATGCGGGAGAAGCATGATGATCGATAATTGCAGTGGTTCCGCAGCGAATCGCATCCAGGGATGCGGTAAGCGTGCTGAAATGCAGCGCATCCCTATCTACCGCCCTATCGAGACGCCACCATAGATTCTTGAGAATCGAAACAAAATCCTTTGTTGGACCAATCGGCGCCATAATTCCCCTGCTTAGAGCCGAATAAATGTGATGGTGGGAGCAAACGATACCCGGGAACACAATCCTTCCCCTTCCATCGATTAGCTCACAATCGTCATACTTGTCAGCCGCGCCTCGACCCACCGAGGTAATTCTGTTGCCTTCGATAAGCACATCTATGTTTTCCCGGACGCGCGGCGGATCAAATTCAACCGCGCAGGCCCCTTTAATAGCTATTGCGCCGTTCTCAGGCGTTCTTTTGGATTTCATGCTCCCATCTCCTCCGGGCTATGCTCTTCAACCTTCCCAAACAGCATCGGGCGCTTCTCCAGCGCCAGCTCGAAAAGTCGGAAAAACCTCTCTCCCCCCGCTGGAATTCCCCGAACCCGCCCGTCAGTCACTTCGCTCTTTCCCAATTTGCCATCCATACGCCAAAGCAGCTTATCGCCCTGCAGGAGCCAGCCGGGATTGCCGCTGTCATCGAAGTCCGCTCCGGTATTGAAAATCGTCGGCTTGTCCTTATAAGGAACTCCCTTAGTCCAGGGGCAAAAATGGCCGCAATTACCGCACTCATTGCAGTAGGCATCAATGTGAACTATCTGGCCGGGATTGCTAAAAAGGGACTCCGTATCGATGTCAATCGGAATTGATATATTGGCTCGATTCGGGCAGACGTCCACACACTTGTCACAGATATGGTTGCATTCCAGACACCGCGCCCGCTCGGCCTTGGCATAAACCTCGGGGCTCTCCCTGTCGTGGTGTCGCCCCAGATGAGCCGTAATCTCACCCCTCTTAACTCGAATCTCATCGCGGCGCTCGCTCATCGGCCAAAATGGAATCTTCTCGTCGCGGCGCCAGAGGGGATCGACACTCGCCACAATCGCATCCGCCACTCGGCGCCCCTCGGCGATGCAGTTCACAATTGTGGACGAGCCGGTTCGCCCATCCCCCGCCAAGTAAACCCCTTCCTCTTCAACCATCTGATTTGCGCCGTGCACAACCCGCCCACGATCATCGGCTCTCATGCCGAGCTCCGAGTAATTGTCCGCCTCGGGCAAGTCTCCAATTGCATACAGCATAGTGCCAACCTTCCAGGTTTCGGTTTTATCCGTCGGCACCGGGCGGCGTCTGCCGGATTCATCCTTTTCGCCAAGCTCCATCACCCTGGCGCTAAGAGAGCCATCGGAATCAAAGCGCTCGGGGCTGCGCAAGAAGGCAAACTTCACACCCTCCGCAAGCGCATCCTCATATTCCTCCCGGCTGGCCGGCATCTGCTCAAAAGCACGTCTATAGAGTATCCAGCTCTCCTTGACGCCCGGTGCTTTCAATGCTGAACGCGCCGAGTCCATCGCGGTATCGCCGGCGCCAACCGTCACTACCTTTTCCCCCATGTTTTTCGGGAAGATTCCATGATTGAAGTCATAAAGAAACTTGATGGAAGGAATGATATTGGGGTTGTTTCCCTTCACCGGCAGGCCCGGGCTCTTCCAGGCGCCAATTCCCAAAACCACCTTTTCGAATCCCTGCGCCTTGAGGCTCGCCACACTCAATTTTCTCTGATTAAACTTGAATTCCACCCCCATAGCGAGAATCACATCGATATCGCTTTCAATTGCCTTTCGACTGATTCGAAAATGGGGAACCATATAGCGTACAACTCCCCCCGCATCTCTCTCTCTTTCAAACACTGTAACCCTTATCCCCGCTCGTGCGAGGAAGAAGGCCGCGCTAAGCCCGGCGGGGCCGGCGCCGACAATCGCCACCTTGAAATCATCTCTTTTTTCGGCGGCCTCCCAGCGGGCGCGCCATTTTTCCATACCCCTTTCAACCGCCATCAACTTGATTTCCCGAATGTTAACCGCCCCCTCATAATCCAGACGCGTACAGCGGATCTGACACTGATGATCGCATATCGATCCTGTGATAGACGGCAGGGCATTGCGCTCATAGATAAGCTCAAGGGCGTCGGCATAGCGCTTCTCACCCACCAGCCTTATGTACTCCGGTATGTGCTGTTCAATCGCGCAAGCGCTTACGCAGGGCGCCACATAGCAATCGCTTTCCGGCAGAACACCCTCATGCAGAACAGCATCCTCCCCCCTAAAGGCCTTCAGCGAGCTTTTTTCCCGCCTAGCGCGCCCGGCAAGCCGAGTTAGCCCCCCTGTATCAATGCTGGGCAAATTCCATCCGGATGCATTCTCGATTTTTTCGGCAATTTGCTTCTGCCGACTATACCCACCCGGTTTTAACATGTCGGTGCAGAGCGTAAGCGGCCTAATACCCGTTGCCAAAAGGTTTTCCGCGGTGTGAACTGAGACGCCGCCGGAAAAAGAAATAGGGATAAGCCCATCAAGCTCATTGGAAATCATAGAGGCAACCGCCAGCGTAATCGGGTAGAGCGCTCTGCCGGACATATACATTTCCTCTCCGGGAAGCTCCTCCCTATTGTTAACCGAGGCCAGGGTATTGGTTAGTTTTACCCCAAAACGCCGTTTTTTCTCCCCTGCCAGCTTCATCAGGCGGCTGAGCATCGCCTTCCCTTCTTCCCACTGCAAATCGTGGGTAAAGGTATCCCGAGTTAGTTTAACGCTTCTGAATCCAAGCTCATCCAGAATCCCCCTCACCCTATCATAGCCCAGCAGGGTGGGATTGAGTTTCACATAGGTATCCAATCCCTTTTCCTCAATCATGTAGCTGCAAATCGATTCGATCTCGGCCGGCTGGCAGCCATGCATGGTGGAAATCGAAACGCTCTGAACAATCTCATTCGGAATCGCATCCGCCAGACCCTCAAGAGCCCCCTGTCGATGCTCCAGTCCCGTTTTCCTCAAGAATAGCGGATCCGCTATTCGCCGGCGCAGATGTGAAAGCCACTCCCTATAACGTCTCTCTCCTCCTGAATTCTTCATCCGCTCAATGTACCTATCCATCGGCGGCTGCCTGATGCCGGCCAAATCGTATCCAACCGAGATATTAAACACAAAGGAGCGCTCCATCTCCGGCATCCCTAGGTTAAAAAGCCGCTCAATTAGATGGAGCAAAATCCAAGCCTTACTGTATTCCTCCCAGGCCTGCCCCAGGGTGAGCTCAGTGGACCACTCGGTGTTAAAACCCTCGTCCGTCATATCAATACAGGGCTTATCGATTTCCAAAGCATCCAAAATCTGCACTGTCTTGAGCTCGATGAAGCGGCTCCCGGTGAGGTAGGAAGCGATAATGTTCTGTGTAATTTGGGTTTGCGGGCCAGCAGCAGGGCCCAGGGGGACGGCGAGTTTTTGCCCAAAAACCTCGTAAATCCGCTTATCTCCCTTGCGATAAAAATCCCCCTCGGGGATTTCGAAAAGAGACCGCGTATGCCGCCATTCCTCCATCATCCTGTCAATCAAACCGTCAAAGGGGATTAGCCGCATCTTATCACTCATATCTCATCTCCTTAAGCTCAAGCTAAGCCATGGGCCTGCCGCCAGTTTAGCGCCACAGCTTCGTTTAGGGGCCCCTGGTCTGCCAAAAGACGCCTGGCTCAGCGGATCGGCCAGCGAAAAGCTTATCGGCAAGACCCCGAAAGCGCTGGCCTAGTTAGTGTGTGCTTAAACGATTAGGGCCCAGCTATTCCAATAATCCGAAGCCCCTCAAGTGTAGATATACCGAATGACAATGGTCAACCATCCTTCCCCGCAAGAGGCGCAGGGAAAATGGTTTCACTTAGGATATCGAATTTAGAATATCCGAGACAGCACCAGGAATACTCCCACAATACAGATACCGATATTCAAATCCCTGAACTTGAAGGTGAGCAGCTTCACAGCTATGTAGGACAGCACACCCCACACTATGCCCTCGGCAATGTTGTAAGTGAGGGGAATCATGATTACCGCCAGGAAGGCAGGGAAGGCCTCTGAAACTTCAGTCCATTCGATGTCCTTCACGGGAGACATCATGAAGAGGCCAACCAGGATAAGGGCCGGCGCTGTGGCGGCAGCCGGGATCAGGAGGAAGAGGGAACTAAAGGGGATTGCTATTAGAAACAGGATTGCGGTAACCAGGGCTGTTAGGCCGGTTCTTCCGCCCTCTTCCACTCCGGCAGCGCTCTCTACATAGGTGGTAACCGTACTGGTTCCCAACATGGCGCCTACCGTAGTGCCAACCGCATCGGCAAAAAGAGCTTCCTTGACACGCGGAATCGAGCCATCCGGGCGAATGATGCCCGCCTTGGCGGAAACACCAATCAGGGTGGCAACAGTATCAAACATATCGACGAAAAGGAAGGTGAAAACTACCAGCAGCATGTCCCATGTAAAGATATCCCTCAGCCCTATAAATTTAAAGAATATGGGTGATAAGGGGGGGGAAGGTGAGAAAAGCTCAAAGCTCTCCACATTCGTGATGTTCATAGGAATACCGGCCAATGTCACAAAAGCGATGCCTATAAGGAGTGCTCCTCTAACCTTGAAGCTAAGCAGAACGGAGATAATGACAAGCCCGATCATCGTCAGTATTACCTCCGGGCTGCCCAGATCGCCCAACTGAACCAGGGTGGCATCGCTACCCACAATGAGCCCGGCTTTCTTCAAACCAATAAGGGCAATAAAGAGTCCAATGCCAACGCTGATTGCCTTTCTGACATTCGCGGGAATGCAGTTGATAATTGCCTCCCGGACATTGAATGCCGTTAGCAGCAGGAAGATAATGCCTTCGAGGAATACAGCCGTAAGAGCAAACTGCCAGCTCTTGCCCATTCCCAGCACAACCGTGAAGGCGAAAAAGACGCTTCCCGCTCCTGGGGCCAGGGCAAAGGGAAGTCTGGCGACAAGGGCCATTACCAGTGTTGCAATGGCGGACGCTACGGCCGTGGCCATAAACACCGAATCCCGCGGCAGCCCCGCCGCGGATAAAATATCCGGATTAACAGCCAGGATGTAGGCCATGGTAAGGAAGGTTGTGATTCCAGCCAGGATTTCGGTCCTAACTCCAGATCCGCTTTCCTTGATTGCGAAAAAACTCTTCATGCAAGACCCCGAAAGCGCCGGCCTAGTTAGATGTGCTTAAACGATTAGGGCCCCGCTATTCCAATAATCCAAAGCCCCTCAAGTGTAGATATACCGAATGACAATGGTCAACCATCCTTCCCCGCAAAAGGCGCGGGAAAGATGGTTTCACTTAGGATATCGAATTTAGAATATCAGAGACAGCACCAGGAATACTCCCACAATACAGATACCGATATTCAAATCCCTGAACTTGAAGGTAAGCAGCTTCACAGCTATGTAGGACAGCACACCCCACACTATTCCCTCGGCAATGTTGTAAGTGAGAGGCATCATGATTACTGCCAGGAAGGCAGGGAAGGCTTCCGAAACTTCAGTCCATTCGATGTCCTTCACGGGAGACATCATAAAGAGGCCAACCAGGATAAGGGCCGGCGCTGTGGCGGCAGCCGGGATCAGGAGGAAGAGGGAACTAAAGGGGATTGCTATTAGGAACAGGATTGCGGTAACCAGGGCTGTTAGGCCGGTTCTTCCGCCCTCTTCCACTCCGGCAGCGCTCTCCACATAGGTGGTAACAGTGCTGGTTCCCAACATAGCTCCTGCCGTAGTGCCAATCGCATCGGCAAAAAGGGCTCCCTTGACACGCGGAATCGAGCCATCCGGGCGGATGATGCCCGCCTTGGTGGAAACACCAATCAGGGTGCCGACAGTGTCAAACATATCGACGAAAAGGAAGGTGAAAACTACCAGCAGCATGTCCAATGTGAAGATTTCCCTGAAGCCTATGAACTTGAAGAACACGGGCGAGAGAGAGGGTAAGGGTGAGAAAAGCTTGAAGCCCTCCACATTCGTGACGTTCATAGGAATACCGGCCAATGTCACAACAAGGATGCCTATAAGGAGTGCTCCCTTAACCTTGAAGGTAAGGAGAACGGCGATAATGACAAGACCGATCATCGTCAGTATTACCTCCGGGCTGCCCAGATCGCCCAACTGAACCAGGGTGGCATCGTTACCCACAATGAGCCCGGCGTTATTCAAACCAATGAGGGCAATAAAGAGTCCAATGCCAACGCTGATTGCCTTTCTGACGTTCGCGGGAATGCAGTTGATAATTGCCTCCCGAACATTGAATGCCGTTAGCAGCAGGAAGATAATGCCTTCGAGGAATACAGCCGTAAGAGCAAACTGCCAGCTCTTGCCCATTCCCAGCACAACCGTGAAGGCGAAAAAGGCGTTTAGCCCCATTCCCGGGGCCAGGGCAAAGGGAAGTCTGGCGACAAGGGCCATTACCAGTGTTGCAATGGCGGACGCTATGGCCGTGGCCATAAACACCGAATCCCGCGGCAGCCCCGCCGCGGATAAAATATCCGGATTAACAGCCAGGATGTAGGCCATGGTAAGGAAGGTTGTGATTCCGGCCAGGATTTCAGTCCTAACTCTGGATCCGCTTTCCTTGATTGCGAAAAAACTACTCATGAACTCTCCTTTATTAATGCGATTTCTTACATAGCCACATCTTGAGGCTATGCAACAATACCATGACAATCATATTCCCATATAATTGTCAATGCCAAGAATCCTGCGTAAACCCGCTTTGCATCAAGCGCGGAAAAAAAGATAACACCGGGTCTCACTTCACTATCACCGAGCCCAAATTGAAATTGCCGATTATTTTTAACAAATTCCCATCTCGTTCCAGATTCAAATTCCGCCCTGGAAAAAACTCCGGCAATTTTTTTCGCACCAAATCCTCAACATCTTTGTCGATCCGCCTTCTCGTCTCCCAGGGTATGTGCTCCAAGGTGGACATCTCTATTTGCACAACATAGCCCCTCCCCAGTTTGCTTCCATATCCTAAACTGAAATCGGCGCCAATATTGAAAAGTCCATCAGTCTCCCTATTCGAAGTCCTGCCGCGCCGGGGCCGGTTTGGATGCAGCTGAAATTTCCCGCCGTACCTGTCCTCAAGCCAGTCGTCAATCTCATCAAACATTGACTTCATTCGGTTTTCCCACTCAATCAGCTTAGGGTGCTTCAAGACAGGTCACCTACCAACGCACTTCCCAGGTTTTGGGAGCCTCTTCATAGAGCAGTTCCCGCAAAGATACTTCAAGGACAGCCCTCCTTCCATCAATCCCCCCGGAGGAAACCGAAACGGGTTTCGAGGGCGGCTCGAAAACGAACCTGAACACGGAATCCCCGGCAATTTTGTCAAGAATCTCACGTCTCTCCCCATCAGCGCTCTCGTAGCCATCGACAATCGGAAGCGTAAAAACCAAAGCGCCTCCTTTCCCTTGTTTCTCGGCGGCAAAATCCAGAACTAGGTAGCCGGCAATACTTTCCATTGAATTCGCGGCAAGCCTAACGATTATTCTCTCGCTTTCATCGGCTAGCTTATGCGTCCTGTAGCCTGTAAGCTCAACGCCGTCCACTCGCAGGGCCTGCTGCTCGAAATCCTTCTCCGTCAGGGGTAATGGCCAGGGCTCGTCCGATCCGAAACTTCTGCCAAAATCCGCCATTTCGGGTGCAATTGTATACACCAGTCTTGCCGTAACAACACCGTTTCTCTTCAGCCGAATAACTGTCTCCAGCCTCAGGCACGACGATAAAAGCAATGCCGCAGCGCAGGATATGGCCAATCCTCTCCTCATGGGCCTATCCTAACTGCCTGCGCGAACAGGGTAAACCGAAGCTGACAACAATCTCCCAACTTCCTGCCCGAATCCCATCCCATTAAGGAATTTCTCCAATCCAGGCCAGACCCCGGGCCTGGGCAAAGCGCCGGTAGCGCTCATCGCGAACACCTCCCCGGCTAACCATGAAGCCTCCGATACATCCATCCCCGGGGGCAATCGGCTTCGGATTGCCCCGTTTTCCCCGAGCTCCTCCGCTCCCAAAGCCACCGAATTCTCCGGACTCGGGCTGCGAATTCTCCATGCCCAGAAGCGAAAGTATCCGCCTGCCCACCCCATCTAGCGAATCAATTATTGAAATCCCCGCGCCCATGAGCATTTTTATCAATCGCATAACATATAGAAAATGAGTGCAGCCGATAACAACCGACCCAACATGAGCCTCCTTTAGCCTCTTAGCCGCGGGCCTTAGCACGGTGAGCGCCCCATCCTCTTCTCCTGCAAACCAATTCTCCTCCACATAGTTGACAATATCCCCTGCCGCAACTCTTACAACCTCGCGCCCCGGAGCAAAGGTGGACACCAGACTATCAAGATAGGGCGATTGCACCGTCCTGACGGTTGCAAGCACACCTATCGGGCCCTGCCGGCGGAGCGCCGGTTTTAGCGCCGGCACAGTGCCAACAACGGGGCAGTTTGCAGCCTCCCTTATATCATCAAGAGCAAGCACGGAGGCGGTGTTGCAGGCCACTACCATCAATCGCGGGGTTCCCAGGCCCTGCAGGGCCCGCACTGCCTCAACAGCGGCGTTTCGAACCACCTGTCCGCTTAAATCACCATAAGGGAAATGCGCCGTATCCGCGAAATAGTACAGGGGTAACTCCGGCCGCCGCTCCCTAAGCCAATCAAGATAGGGCAAGCCTCCGATTCCCGAATCAATGAACACAACAGATGATTCAATCATCGTCAGGCTCATCGCCGAACAGCCTGTTAAAAGATTTACGCAGTTCTTCCTTCTCATCCCTCTTGCCGGAAAAGGCGGCAAGAGACGGTTTAAACCAGTCACAGAAATTTGCCCTATCCTTATCCGGCACCGGCTCACTCACCGGCTCGCGGCAGTCATTCGCAAAACCCGGCATGTAATGCATGCAATTGCGGCAGGTCTTAAGCTCCTTCCCGCAGGAGGGGCACAGAGTGCCTCTGTAAACTGGCATATCATAGGGGGCGCCGCAACTGACACAACTCGGCATCCGTAAATGATAATCCGATATGGAAAGGCATTGCAATTCAACTAGCGCGCAAATACTCTGGACAGAGTGTTTGATTTTAATGCCTGCTCAAGGAACGGCTGCCTCAAAGAGGCATGGGCAGGCTCGGAATTCTGCAAAAAGCACCACCCCAACGCCGCCGGTTACCAGGCGGAGCTGATCGACGGCATCTTTAAAAGCAAGGAGAAAATTGAGGGCCGCGACCTATCCGGAATCACCCTTTTCGATACGAATTTCGAGGGTTTCAGTTTTACGTTTTGCCGCTTTACCGGCGCGGTTTTCAGCCATGTGTCCTTTCGCAGCACCCGGCTTTTTATGTGCCTTCTAGATGATATCAGCGCGGCGGATTGCGATTTCAAGGCCAGCAAAATGATGAGCGTGATAGCGGCCGGAAGCGATTTTAGCAGCGCCAGCTTCGCAGGCTCCAACCTGATAAATGTGAATTTCAATGGCATTAAGGGCGATTTTGCAATTTTTGATGAGTCCGACCTCTTCTCCAGCCGCTTCATTGCCGCATCGCTGAGCAGCGCCCAATTCCGAGACTGTAACCTAAGCCATGTTGATTTCACGAATGCCAGGCTCCAAAATGCCAATTTCAGTGATTCTAACCCCAATGAAACCTATCTCATGAGAAAGCCTATCCAATGAAACTCCTAAACTATTTCTCAGGCATAAGCAATTCCTACATTCTTGGCCCGAATGGAGGCGGCGGCGCAATGATGATAGATCCTGATAAATTCGATGCGCCCCTTCTGGAGCTAATAGAATCAAACAGCTTCGAAATTACCGCCATCCTCGTTACTCACAGCCACGAGCGCCATATCAGGGGATTGAGAGCTCTCAAAAAAATTTATGATGCAGTGATAATATCCGGCAGTGAGGAGCTGGGCGGTTTTGAGTCCAAAATCGCGGAGCCTGGGGGCAAAATCGAGGCAGCCGGGATCATTGTTGAAACTCTTAACCTGGGAGAATGGCCAACGCAAAGCAGAATTTTTCGAATCGGAAACTTTCTGTTCACTGGCAGCCTAATCTCGGCCGGGCGCATAGGAAATTCCACTTCACCTGAAGAAAGAGCATTGTTGATAGCCGGCATACGGGAGAAAATTCTGACAATGCCGAAAAAACTTCTGATACTGCCGAGCTGCGGGCCGCCCTCCACCATAGACGCGGAGCTGCGCTGGAATCCGAATTTTCACCCCAATACGCTCCTATGAAAATCAATACTCAGCCTATCCAGCATTGCCGCGAAATCCTCAGGGGGCGCGGCCTGGAAAACCCGAGCTCCTAGCCCCGGCAAATCTATGCCCAGCTTCCAGGAATGAAGCATCAAACCGCAGTTGCCAACAATCGAATCCCTCCGCGAATAGACTCCATCGCCCAGTATCGGGCAGGCTATCGAGCAAAGATGAACACGTATCTGATGCGTGCGGCCAGTAAGCATCTCAATTTGAAGCAGGCTGTAATTACCCGATTCGCCCAACAGGCGATATCTGGTGATGGCAGGTTTCGAATTCCTCACCCCAACCGCAAATCTCTTCCGATTCCGGGGATCGCGCCCAATTGAATCATCTATCTCTCCCTGGGCGCCTGGAGGCTGGCCGCGGCATATGGCAAGATAAGTTTTCCGCACCCTCTTGGCCCTAAACTGCGCAGAAAGGCGCTCCAGGGAAGGCATGTTTTTTGCGGCTATCATTACCCCCGAAGTATCCTTGTCAAGTCGATGAACAATGCCGGGACGCAGTCTGTCGCCGCCAAACCGGCAATCGAATCCCGAATACCTATGGAGCAGCCCCTGCACCAGGGTTCCATGCATGTTTCCGGGCGCCGGATGCACGACGACACCCCGCTGCTTGTTTATCACAACACAGTTCGCATCCTCAAAAAGGACGTCCAGGTGAAGAGCTTCGGGCTCGATTTCCGACGAGGGAGGAGACTGCCACTCAACCACCACGGCATCACCGTTCTTTAGGCGCTTTGAATACTTAAGCTCAATTCCATGATTATCCCTGACCCTGACACGGCGTCTGATGATTTGGCTTCTACTGAACATGCCCAAGGCGGCGACAAAGCGATCAACACGGATTGATTCATCCCCGGGCAGGCAAACTAGGAATTCCTCGCTATTCATCCTCCGACAGTGCCCTGACGCTGTCTCCTATTCAAATTGATAAACAGATCAGTGACGGCCAGAACGAATGAAACCGCAGCAGCGCTGCCAACAATGATTCCAATATCCCGCGTGCCGCGCTGCGAGCCAATTGAATACCGGGTATTGAAGTTGTGGGCGGCATAAATCGAAAAATCATAGATTAGTGAGACAAAGAGATATGTGATTGGAAATGTGCCCACGGCAACAATCTCAAAGCGCCTGATATCCCAAGCCCAAGTCGGGAATTCATCCGGGCTGTACTCCTCGGGCATTATGGGCTCCCTAGGCGGGAGCTCCTGCGCCGAAACTGCCGCTCCGCTTACTGCAATCCAAAGTAAAAAGAAAAGGCGACTCTTCAACATAACTCATCCTACCGGGGAAAGGCCGAAGTCAACTCTCATTCAAACCCTCAAATATTGCGCTGCCAATCCGGAGAAGGCTGCTGCCCTCCGCAATTGCCCAGTGAAAATCCGAGCTCATCCCCATCGACAATACCGCCCTGCCCTCAATCATGCCAGCAATATTCTCCAACCAGCGGCGACATTTCGAAAAACAGTCACGAACAGTGAGCTCATTATTCGTAAAGGGAGCCATCGTCATCAAGCCCCTTAGATTTAGAAAGGGCAGCCGCGCTATCTCTGCCGCAATTTCCACGAAGCTCCCATAGTCGTCAAAGCCAAACTTAGTCTCCTCTTTCGAGGTGTTAACCTGTAAGAAAATCTCAAGGTTTTTTCCATTTTGCTCCGCGCGCCGAGAAAGCTTTTTGGCAATTCCCAGCGAGTCAACGGAGTGCACACCGGCAAAGCGCGCATCAATTCTCTTAACCTTCCTGCTCTGCAGATGTCCAACCAGGTATAAGGAGAAATCTTCCGATGCGGGAAACTTTTCACATGCCTCCTCGACGCGATTCTCACCAAATAGGGAGACACCGCATGCATTCGCTTCAAGCACTTCTTCAATGCTTCGTGTTTTTGATACGGCCATTATCGAGATTTCCGAAGGATCGCGGCCATATGTATTTGCCGCCTTCACAAACCTGTCCCTAAATATCAGCCAGTTATCCCTAATCGACACGGGGCAATTATATACTGCTTAAAGGGAATTTTGCGCGAGAATCGCACCCTCATAGAGCTAAAGTTTTCGGAAAGCGGTTTTTCGACTCTCCCCCGCGGCCAAAGCGGTAACTCCATTTTTAGCGGAGTCTTAAGGCAGAAATACCAAATGCAGCAGCAGAGAGAGCAATTTCATCTCTTGACTCTTCCCAAAAAACCATGATAATCTTTCTCTCAAGAGAGCTTCCGGGGTGGCCTGTACTGCCTGAGATTACACCCGTGAACCTGATCCGGATTATGCTGGCGTAGGAACGGGGCTCAAAACCCCTGAACCATCCTTAACCAAAGGAGCGGTTCTATGAAACGAACCCATGTCTTCTTTCTATTCCTAGCCGCGGCTTGTCAGCCTCTCTTTTCCAGGGGTGATGGAAATCTTGAACGCAAACTGATAGTTTATACCTACGATTCGTTTAGCTCCCAATGGGGCCCGGGGCCGGCAATTGCGGCAGCATTTTTCGAGGAAACCGGAATAGCCATAGAATTCAATGCGCCAGGCGATGCCATCACCACCCTGAATCAGCTCATACTGGAAAAAGACAGATCGCGGGCGGACTTGGTAATTGGATTGGATAGCAGTTTGCTCAGCAGGGTGCTGGATGCCGATATACTGGAGCCATACAAGACCCCATTGCTGGAATTTTTGCCGCCTGAATATGTGTTTGACAAGTCAAACCGCCTAATCCCATACGACTATGGCCATTTTGCCATTTGCTACGACTCACAGCTGCTCAAGGCCCCGCCAACATCGCTTGAGGATCTAACTTCCAAAGGCTACGAAAAATCCCTCGTCTTGATGGACCCGAGAACCTCAACCCCGGGCCTGGGTTTTCTACTGTGGACCATGTCCGTCTACGGCGATCGGTGGCCGGATTACTGGGAGAGACTAAAGCCATCAATACTGACAATTGCGAATGGATGGAGTCAGGGATATACGCTTCTGGTTACGGGGGAGGCGCCAATGGCCCTTAGCTATGGGACCAGCCCCGTATACCATGTGGAATACGAGGGGAGCTCACGTTACAAGGCAGCCGAATTCAGTGATGGGCATTTAATGCAAATCGAGGGTATGGGAATTCTCAAGGGAAGTGAAATGCGGAAGGAGGCGGAGCTTTTTATCGATTTCATGCTGGGCGAATTTTCTCAGAGAGCCCTTGCAATGAGCAACATAATGCTGCCGGTTATGAAGAACGTCCCGCTTCCAGCCTCGTTTGCAGCGGCCCTGCGGCCGAATAAGATTATTCTCGGCTCCAATATGGATACCGAAGCACTGCAAAATACAATAGACATCTGGACCGAAATTTTCAGCAAATGATCTCGACGCCCAGGTGGAGGGAGTCCCTGATACTTGCTTGGCCGACACTGTTCTGGGTATTGGCGTTCGCTCTTCCTCTTTCGGCCATACTGGCAAGAACCAATAGGGTTCCCGAAGCCATGATGCAGCTGATATCGTCCGCATACTACCGGGGAATCCTTGGGTTCACCTTCAAACAGGCCGGATTGAGCACACTCTTTGCGGTTCTTCTTGGCCTGCCGGGCGCATACATTATTGAGCGTTTCAGATTTCGCGGCAGGAGTTTGCTCAAATCGATCGGCACAATTCCCTTCGTGCTGCCGTCCATCCTCGTCATCCTTGGCTTTGTCCTCGTATTCGGAAATTCCGGTTTAATCAATTCACTGATGCGCTCAGCAATTGCCGATTTCGAGGGATGGAATATCCTGTATTCCCTGAAAGCCATAATCATGGCTCATGTCTTTTACAATTTCCCAATTACGCTGCGGGTGGTCGGAGATGCCTGGTCGTCTCTCCCGCGCAGCACCTACCTTGCCTCACGCTCGCTTGGCGCCTCACCGGTTCGCGCCTTTCTTTCGGTTGACCTTCCACGCCTGATCCCGGCGATTCTTAACTCCGCGGTAATAACCTTTCTCTACTGCTTTCTCAGCTTCGCGATAATCATCGTGCTGGGCGGAGGTCCCCAGCTAAGCACCCTCGAAGTGGAGATATTTCGCCTTGCAAAGCATCGACTCGATCTTGACAGTGCCGCCGCTCTGGCCATAATCGAAACCTCCTTCACAATAACGATAATACTCGCGCTAAGCTGGGCGGATTCCCGGCTGCGGCGCCAAAACATAGACATCTCACCAGCCGCTCGAAGGAAGCCCAAAACCATGGGTGTCGGGATGCTTATCGCTGTCTCCGCATATTTAGTGCCCATCCTTATACTGATACTGACACCGCTGCTCTCGATTGTTTCTTACAGTTTCTTCGCAAGGCCCACCAGGGCCGGCGCCCTTATTCCCTCCCTCAATCACTGGCGAAGCATACTGCAGTTCGATGGCGGCATTCCTTCGGTCCCAATGCTTTCGGTTATTAACACGGTGCTGCTGGGCGGCATCGTTGCGATTAACTCCACCATCTGCGCGGCTCTGGCGGGCCGATACGCAATGCATCGGAAGAAGAGCTGGATTGTAGAGGGGCTCATGGTGCTTCCGCTGGGGGTTAGCAGCGTAATTCTGGGGCTGGGCTATCTCATCGTTATCGAGAGAATTCCTCATGCGATGGTAATTCGCCTGGCGGCTCTGATTGGGGCGCACACCATGATAACGCTTCCCTTCGCCTACCGAATTGTGTCCGGAGGGCTGAAAACGATATCGCCCAGAGTGCTTCAGGCCGCCCGCTCATCCGGCGCGAGCGCTGTAAAATCGTTTTTTACGATGGAGCTGCCGCTGGCAGGGCCATTCCTCATCACCGCGGCCCTCTTTTCTCTCGCTCTCTCCGCCGGTGAATTGAGCGCGACTCTTATTCTCGCCCCGAATAGCTTCACAACAATTCCCAAGGCAATTTACGGAATGATGGGCACCTATAATATCTTTGCCGCCTCTGCGCTTGGAGCCATTCTCATCTGTATCTTCCTCCTCGGGTTTCTCGCCCTTGATAGAATCAGGAATAGGGCATTTGAGTAGTCAGTCCCTGATATTCAAGGATGTTCGATACACCCGGGATAACTTTGATTTACATGTGAACCTTCACTTTCCGAAGTCCCTGCTGACAGTTGTGCTAGGGCCCTCGGGCTGCGGGAAAACCACGATGCTCGATTTAGCTTCCGGATTTTTGCGCCCGAACTCCGGAGCAATTCTGGAAGGCGATAGGGATGTTACGGCATCACCGCCGGAGAAAAGGAGGATAGGCGTGGTTTTTCAGGACTACGCGCTCTTCCCCCACCTTAGCGTGATGGACAACGTTGCGTACGGCCCCCTAATACGGGGCTTCGGGCGGAAAAGGGCGCGCCTAGTCGCAGATCATTATCTGGGTATGGCGGGCATTAGGAGCGTCGCATCAAGAAAACCATCCTCCCTTTCCGGCGGTGAAAAACAGCGAGTCGCCCTGGCCAGGGCCTTGGCGGCCGAGCCCGATTATCTTCTGATGGATGAACCATTCAATTCGCTTGATGCCTCCCTTAGGGAGGAGCTGCGCCGCGAATTTGCAAGAATCCGGAAAAATACGGGTATAACCGCCATTCTAGTAACACATGACCAGGGCGAGGCGCTGGCCCTGGCCGATAATCTGGCCCTAATGAGGGAAGGCAGGATAGTTCAGGCTGGAGTGAGCAGGAATCTGTGGGAAAATCCAGTCGACCTCTTTACGGCCACCTTTCTAGGCAGAATCACCCGACTCCGCGTGAGTAGAATCACTCGGGGATCCCCCGGCATTAGCAAAGTGGAGACGGATGCGGGAATTATTGCGCTGGAAGATGAATTCTGCGATACCGCCCTGCCCGCAACACTCATAGTCAGGCCGGAAAACCTGAAACTCTTCGAAGGAAGGCGCACTGGGGCTGAAATTGAAGGCCGGGTGGTGGAAACCGAATATGCCGGGGGATACTGGAAGGCGCGGCTGGCGGCCGGAGGCAAAACGGATTTGATCGATTGCAACATTCCCGGGGGAGCCGCCCCCCCGGCAATTGGCGAGAAACTCAGACTGTCGATTAGACCCGGGGCTGCTCGTCTGCTGCCCGGGCTCGTGGAGGGCTAGGAGAGCCTACTTGTTTACCAAAATATCGACTTGAGCCGTGCGGGCCTGGGCGGATGAGTCGTAAATACTGATATTCTCATCAGGCATCCATCCGATTATTCCCGATTCGGGCACTTGAACCTCAAACCAGTAGGAGCGGTCCCTCCCCACCGCCACCTTTGATACAATTCTTACAACATCGCCCTGCCGCAGCACCTCTTTGGGAGATGCGGCCGAATCGGGCGATTCAAGGATTCGCAGGTAGGGACGATTGGCCACCCCCCATAGGAATTCGGAGGTTAGCAGTGGCGTTGGGGGGAGCTCCGGGGATGGGGATTGTTTCTGAGCGCGGCAGGAAATCAAGAAAATCAGGGCAAGGAGGGGGAGCATGCGCTTATTCATAAATCACCCTCTCTTAGCTGCCTAATCTCATCGCGCAGCACCGCCGCCTCCTCGTATTCCATGTTCTTCGCCCGTTCAAGCATCTCATTTTCGAGCGCCTTGATTAGACGTTTTTTTTGCCTGGAATCCAGCAGGTTGATCGACTTCTTCATTACCTCGATACCCATCTTCTCAGCGGCCCTTTTTTCTTCCCCCCGGCGAACCAAAATATCCTGAATGTTTTTTTTGATTGATTCAGGCTTGATGCCGTGCGCCCTGTTGTGCTCGATTTGGATGTCGCGCCGTCTTCCTGTCTCCAAAATGGCGGCATTCATCGCAGCGCTCACGCCATCGGCGTACATTATCACCTGACCGTTTATGTTGCGCGCTGTCCGCCCAATGGTTTGGATGAGACTGGTTTCGCTCCTTAGGAAGCCAATTTTGTCAGCGTCCATTATCACTGTTAGGGACACCTCCGGGATATCAAGGCCCTCTCTAAGCAAATTTATCCCTACAAGCACATCGAAGTCACCCTTCCTTAGATCTCGTATGAGATCCACCCTCTCAATTGTCTTAACTTCGCTATGAAGATAGCGCGCCTTCACCCCCAGGCCGACAAGATACTCGGTTAGGCTTTCGGCCATTTTTTTTGTCAGGGTGGTGATCAATATCCTCTCATTCGCCTGAATCCTCTTGACGGCTTCTCCGTAGAGATTTTCTATCTGCCCCTCCGTAGGCCTAACCTCGACAAATGGATCGAGAAGCCCGGTGGGGCGAATCAGCTGCTCAACAACCGCCCCGGATTTCCTCCGCTCCTCCTCGCCGGGAGTCGCTGAAACGTAAATCGCCCTATCCAGCAGCCCCTCAAATTCATCATAAACAAGGGGTCTGTTATCAAGGGCGGACGGCAGACGGAAACCATAGCTTACCAAGCTGGTTTTTCTGGACCTATCGCCATTGTACATTGCGCGAATCTGGGAAAGAGTAACATGCGATTCATCCACAAAGGTGATAAATTCCGATGGGTAGTAGTCCAGCAGCACCTCTGGCCTCTCTCCCTTCTCGCGGCCCGTGAGATGTCGGCTGTAATTCTCAATCCCAGGGCAATAACCCATTTCCATGAGCATCTCAATATCGTATTCGGTTCGAGATTTGAGGCGCTGCGCTTCCACCTCTTTGCCGGCGCTGCCCAGGGACTCCAATTGATCCCCAAGTTCCGCCCTGATGGCATCACAGGCCATGCGGATACGGTCTTCCGGCATCACGAAATGCTTTGCGGCATAGATAGTGGTGGTTTGCAGGTTTTCCAGAACCTCGCCGGTTAGCGAGTGGACGCGGTCAATGCTCTCTATGGTGTCGAAATCAAGGCTGATTCTGTAGGCAATATCACTGAGGTAGGCAGGAAATATTTCCATCACATCGCCCCGCATCCGAAATTTGCCGCGCTCCAGAACATCATCGTTACGTTGGTACTGCATACCGATTAGCTCCATTCTCAGCCGATGAAAGTTGGTTTTTTCGCCAACATAGACTTGCAGTTTCATATCGCGGTAAGTATCCACGCTGCCAAGCCCGTAGATGCAGGAAACCGTGGCCACCACGATGACATCTCGGCGTTCCATTAGGCTCATAGTTGCCGACAGCCGCATTCGTTCGATTTCCTCATTTATGCTGGAATCCTTCTCAATGTACAAATCTCGGGAGGGGAGATATGCCTCCGGCTGGTAATAATCGAAATAGGAAACAAAATACTCAACCGCATTATCCGGGAAGAAATCCGTAAATTCACGGAAAAGCTGGGCGGCGAGTGTTTTGTTATGGCTTATAACCAGGGCGGGCAGCTGTGTCCTCTCTATCACCTTTGCCATGGCATAGGTTTTCCCTGAGCCGGTTACGCCTAAGAGGGTTTGATACTTGTGCCTATCTTCCAGCCCGCGGACAAGCGCTTCGATGGCTTTTGGCTGATCGCCCGCGGGGCCGTATGGGGCGTGAACCCTAAATTCTTTTATCAATCTTTTCCCCCGTCTCGATTTTCCAAGGTTATGTTCAAAGTGTGCTCGCGCCGGTTGCGCATCACCCGGACGCGCATTACATCACCCGGGCGGCTTTGCTCCAGGGCCGCGTAGAAATCTCCGATTGAAGCGACTGGCTCATCATTGATGCCAATAATGATATCCCCCCCTAAGTAGATTATGCTATCTCCGCTGCGAACGGCCTTTTTTGGAGATCCGCCCCTCAAACCCGCCACAGCGGCGTTGCCGCCCGGCTCCACCCGCGAGACCAATACGCCCTGGGCAACAGGCAGATTCGCGTATCGCACCAAGGACGGGAAAAGGGGAATCGGATCGATATCAATCCATCCCCGCTGCACAAAACCATACTCCATCAGATCCGGCACTATGCGCCTCGCCGTGGCGGCCGGCACGGCAAAGCCAATTCCAACCGATCCGCCGGAGGGCGTGTAAATCATTGTATTTACGCCTATCAGCTCCCCCCTGGAGTTCAAAAGAGGGCCCCCGGAATTCCCGGGATTTATCGAGGCGTCAGTTTGAATCAAATCCCTGATGATGATTCCCTTATCATTTTTCAGAGGCCGGCCCAGGCCCGAAATGATTCCCGTCGTGAGCGTTCGCTCGAAGGCAAAGGGATTTCCGATCGCAAGCACCTTCTGGCCAACCTTGAGAGAATCCGAATCGCCGAAGGAAACAGTCACGAGGGGGTGCGCGCCGGGATCGAAGCGAACAACCGCAAGATCGTTCTCCGGATCGGTTCCCACAACTTCGCCCTCGAAAAGCGTACCGTCCGCCAGGGTGATGTTAACCTTGTACGCATTCTCCACAACATGGTTATTTGTCAAGATATAGCCTCGCTCATCAAATATTGAGCCCGAGCCCGAGGAGCCCTTTCTAGGCACCGGTTCAAGAAACCAATTGTAGCCAAGCACCTCGGTGGCAATATTCACCACCGCCCCGTTATAGCGCTCATAGATGCTGATATTCTCGATTTCATCCGCTGTGAAAACAGCGCCTTCGGCGGCCGCCTCCCTTTTCTCCTGATACGCAAAATCTTCGGCAGAAGCCACATCTTCGGCCTGTTCGCCTTCAGCTAGCTCCATCCTTGGCGCGATATCCATAACACCGATTCCCATTAGCAAGATGATTACGAGCAGCAGGGCAATGATTGAGCTTAGAAGAATGTTGCTCCTTCTTATCATGGAATCATTATAGATTCTCTATGGCAGGCGTAGGAACCGGAACCGCATTTTTAGGCAGGAATAATGCTATAGAGTCGTCCAGAAAACATCCCTGTCCCCATATCTTCGATGCTGGAGAGCCTCAAGGACATCATCAATTTCCACCTTTGCACGCCCGGCCAAATCCGCCAAGGTTCTGCCGACCCTCAAGACTCCGTGGGCGGCTCTTGAGGATAATCCAAGCTTCCCTATGGCCTTCAAGAAATACCCAGTGGAGGCATCGTCCAAAACAACGTGGCGATTTATCTCTCCGGGCGGGATCTCGGCATTGAAGCGCCACGATCTGTCGGCATAACGCTCTTGCTGACTCATCCGCGCCGCCTCAACCCGCAGCCGCACGGCTCTGCTGTCTTCCCCGGCAGGTTCCAAGAGCTTTTCGGGATCAATAACCGAAACCGGCACCCTTATATCCACTCGATCCAGCAGGGCGCCGCCTAGGCGCCTCCAGTACCGGCGCACCTCCGCCATACTGCAAAGGCATGAGGCATCCTCTCGGCCCAAATTCCCGCAGGGGCAGGGATTCATCGCCATTTGCAGCTGGAAATCCGCCGGATACCACCAGTTCCTATCAGCTCTGGCCATTTCAATCCTGCCTAATTCGAGGGGCTCTCTGAGGGACTGTAGAACCCTCTGACCAAATTCCGGGGCCTCATCAAGGAAGAGCACTCCTCCATGCGCAAGCGACACCTCTCCCGGATGCGTTCCATGCCCACCGCCGATAAGCCCCTCCCTGGTGGCCGAATGATGCGGCTCCCGAAAGGGCGGGCGCCTCACCAGCCCCGATTCAGCCCCAAGCCTGCCGGCCTGAGACCAGATTCGGGACACCTCCAAAGATGTTTTGGAATCCAAATCGGGCAGCAGACCCACAAAGGCCCGGGCCGCCATGGTTTTACCGCTCCCCGGAGGCCCGAAAATGAGAAGGTGATGCCGCCCTGCCGCCGCGGTTTCCAGGGCTCTTTTCAGAACAGGCTGACCGCGGAGATCGGATAGCTCCGGGTAAGCGCACTGGGAATCGCCATCGTTTGAATCGTTTGATTCGTGTTCCTGCACCGCAAAATCCCAGTTTCCCTCCAACAGGGAGGGCAGATCACTAAGATGACCAATCCCCACCGTCCTGCCGCTGGGCAGGGTCTTTGCCTCCTCAATATTCCTTTCCGGGACGATAAACCTATCGATGCCGCCCGCTATGGCCGCGGCGGCGGCCGGCAGTATCCCACTCACAGGGCAGACGGTGCCATCCAGAAGCAATTCGCCGGCGCAGAGCACAGCCGGAATATTCGAGCACTGCACCTGTTCGGTGGCCCACAGTATGCCTACCGCAATGGGGAGATCGTAGGACGCACCCTCCTTCTTCAATCCGGCTGGCGAGAGATTCACCAGAATCCTATCCGCCGGAAATTCGAAGCCGCTTCGCTTCAAGGCCACCCTCACTCTGTCTCGCGACTCGCGCACGGCATTATCCGGAAGACCAACGATATCCAATCCGGGAATCCCCCGGCGAATATCAACTTCCACCGAGACTAACCGTCCCGAAAAACCGCTCGCTGCATAGGCATAAATCTTCATCATCTTCCCAATCCACTATGACAGCGTGAAGCCGCATCCGGCTTGAATACAGTTTGAGTTCAGTTTCAAAAAAGCTTTGAGCGTTCCCTTGCTGCAAGTTCATCGCAGCGCTCGTTCCATGCCATATCCACGCACGGAGGCATTCGCCAAGGTGGTCATAACTTTCTCACCGCCAAGGATAAGGCTGCAGTTTTTTTCAACTTCGAGCTGACGCCAATATACTCAAAGAACCGATTAGCATTCTAAACCTCAAATAGAGCTCGGCAATTTCGCTTTAAGGGGTGTGAGTTAGTATGTACTCAAAATCGGAACAAAGTAGAGCTGCTTGAGCCTATTCGCCAAAAATCCAATGACAATCTCAACTTAAACGAATATCTCCCCTCCCTTCACAGTCATGGAATCAGGCTCTCGGCATGATCCAAATAGAGTGAGCGCACTTGCGGAGACGAATGTCCCCTGTAGGGCTGCCTATTTTCCTCCCTTCGCCACATTATCGTCTACAATCGTGATCCGATCTTTATTCCCACCCGCCCGAATCGGGTTAAACCCGAATCGGGGGACAAGTACATGATAAGAAAATCGATTTTCTCTAGTAGACTGTCTTCCACTCCCCAATATTAGCGGGATCGAATTTGAAGGGCGCGCCCAGGAGTACTTCGGTACCGCCATCCCCGGCCTTGACAACTTCGAAGTTGCCCAGGCGAGCAGCAGAGAAGGTTTCGCCGACAGCTCCAGTCAACTCACCCCTCACAGCGGCCACAGCAGCGTAAGCAGTGAGGTAACCGACGTCAATCGGGTTCCAAAGGAACATGTAGGGACAGGCTCCGTTTTCTATGTACTCGGCCATCTCACTCGGAAGCCCGAGACCGGTGACCTTGATTTGGCCGATGAGATTACGGTCGGTGATGACCCGGCCTGCAGCGGCGATCCCCACGGTGGTGGGCGCAATGATCACTTCCAAATTCGGGAAGCTTTGCAGAAGTCCCTCGGTTTCGCTGACAGATTTATCTCGAAGGTCATCGCCGTAGGCAACGCGTACAAGGTTGAGTTTCGCGTATTTATCCGGGAAATCGGCCAACTCCTTCTTCATCCATTCGATCCACAGATTCTGGTTCGACGCCTGGCTGGTGGCGGATAAAATGGCGATATCACCGGCGCCATCGGCCATGTCATAGGCGGCCTGGATAAGAGTCCGACCGATCATTTCGGAGTCCGCCTGATTAATGTGAGTCAGGCGGCTCGCGGGATTGACCGCAGAGTCCGCAGAAAGGACCACAATCCCGGCATCCATCGCCTTATTGAGAGCGGGTTGGAGAGCATCGAAATCGTTTCCGGTAACGGAGATGGAAGCCACCTTTTGGGCAATCAGTTGCTCGATGATTTGGATCTGAGCTTCCGCGGTCGGCTGATCCGGAGCACGCAAAATAGCTTCGAACCCCTGTTCTATGACACCGTCCTCGAAACCCTGCATCTGCTTATCACCGTAGGGATTCCCCGTGTTCTTGAAAATAAAAGCATGCTTCTTCACCCCCTCTTCCGGGGCGCCTGTGGCGAAACCCTGGGTAACTGAGAACAGAAACAATAGGGCTAAAGCCAACGAAACTAGCTTTCTCATCTTTTTCATATGAAAAACCTCCTGTTATAATAAGCCGTCACAGCAACGCTGTCTGGCTATTGACCTTTTTTACCGCCGATCCGGATCCGCATGGCAAGGACCGACAGGATGAGCAGAGAACCGATAACTACGAGCACAATCGGCGCCCGAAGATTTGCCAAACCCATACCGTAACTCAGAAATCCAATGATGAACACAGCTAGGATCGGCCCTCCAATCCGGCCGATTCCCCCCGAGGTGCTCACTCCGCCTAACGCCACCATCGTGATAACCTCCAGCTCGTATCCCTGAGCCACGTTCGGGCGAGTCGATCCCATGCGCGAGGTGAGAAACAATGCGGTGACGGCTGCCATGAATCCCGCCAGGGTAAATGTAATCATGATCACCCGATCTACATTGATTCCCGAATATTTGCAGGTGTCCGCATTGAAGCCTATGCCATACACCATCCTGCCGAAGGTAGTCCTGTGCAAGAGCAATCCGAAGGCTATCGCGGCCACGATAAACATGATGACTATAAAGGGAATGCCCAGCACTGATCCCCAACCCAGAAAGGAATACCATTCGGGGAAGCCTCCTGAAGCCTGATCACCTAGGATGATGTAGGCGATACCACGGTAGATGATCATCGTCGAGAGAGTTACGATAACAAAGGAAAGCTCCTTGAATTTGATCATCAAGAAACCATTGATCGCGCCGCCGAGGGCGCCCACGAATAGACAAATGACCATGGCCAGGGGCATCGGCACGCCGGCGTTATAGGAAACTGACATTACGACCGCGGACAAAGCCACCGTGGACGCCACTGATATATCTATTTTTCCAAGAATGATGACGAAAATCATGGGAAAGACAATGAATGACTTATCCAGGAACGTCACAGGGGTCGTGAGGAAGGTGCTCCAAGTCAAGAAATAGGGGCTGATCCAGGTGTTCGCCATGAAAACCAAAAGCAGGACGCCTGCAAGGAGCCATTCCCATTGCAGGAAAAAAGATTTCCAGTTCCATCCTAATTCAGTGCCAATCTCCGGCGCAGTTCTTGCTTTGACTTCTTGTCGCTTCGTTATATCGCTCTCCTTTTCAATGCGGTCCAGGCGGTGTTGCGTCGCACAAATACGTTTGTGATCACCGCAGCCAGGATGATTGAACCTTGGATGCCCATCTGCCAGAAGGGGGAGATATTTACCAATGGCAGGGCATTGTTCAGGATTCCCAGAAGGATCGTGCCCAGAATGAGCCCCGAGAGCTTGCCGATCCCCCCGGAGATACTTACTCCGCCCAGGATGCAGGCAGCTATCACCTGCAATTCATAGCCGATAGCGGTATTTCCCTGGGCCGAGGCGAACTTCGCAACCCACAGCACCCCCGCGAGACCTGCCAAAGCGCCCATAATCGCGTACGCCATAAATACCAGGCGACGCCTCGCTAAGCCGGAAATCTCTGCCGCGTCAGGATTCGATCCAACGGCATAGATCCGCCGGCCCGTCCGGGTATGCTTGATGAAGTAGGCGGCGATAAGATAGACTATCACCGCAATCACAATTAGATTATTGATTCCAAGCAGGGTGCCGGTTGCAAGTTTCTTAAAGCCGTCGGACATCTGATAGGAGCTTACCCATCGTCCCCCGGAAATCACGTAAGTCAGGCCTCGAATTACGTTCATCATCCCCAAAGTGGCGATGATGGGCAGAATGTCGAAGTAGGCTACCAAGAGCCCGGATACTGATCCGACGACAAATCCGATCAGAGCGCCTTCGGCCAGGGCCAAAAGCGGATGTAATCCGGGATAGGACGCCACGGTCAAAGCAGTAATCATACCTGTGAAGGCCACGATTGCTCCCACGCTCAGGTCAATCCCCCGGGTTACAAGGACCAGCATCATTCCCACGGCCATGATTCCAAGGATGGATGTATTAGTCAGAATAGTGGTGAGGTTGGACAGACTCAAGAATACGGGGTTTCTCAGGTGCACTCCGATACCAAGCACTAAAATGAAGGCCAGAAGGCCGAGTTCACGCAAGTTCTCATTGAAACGGGAACCATACTTCGTCATCGTATTACTTCCCACTTCCCGCGGCCTTCATTCTGAGTGTCGATAACCATTGCCGCATTAAAAATCTCCTCCTGGGTGGCTTCGGCGGTATTCAGGAAGGCAGTCATGCGGCCCTCCTTCATCACGACGATTCGATCCGAAAGACCAAGCACTTCCGGCATCTCCGAAGATACGAAGAGGATGCCGTAACCCTGTTCCGCCAGTTCGCCCACGATTTCGTAGATTGCTGCCTTGGCGCCGATATCCACGCCCTTCGTGGGCTCATCCAAGATGATCACCTTCAGGTCATTAGTGAGAATCTTAGCCACCACAACCTTCTGCTGGTTACCTCCTGACAGTGAAGAGACGAGGGTGAACACATCCGGCGTCTTCACTTCGAGTTTCTCCGCGAGTTTGCCGGCGATTTCCCGTTCCTTGCGTTCATCAAGCCATATACCCTTCGCGAAATTACCCAGAGATGGCAGGGTGATATTCTTATCTATGGACCACTGCAGCACCAAACCCTGCATCTGCCTATCCTCAGGTAAGTAACCAATGCCCAAATTCAGGGCTTGAACGGGATTCGTAATCTCGACAGCCTGGCCGTTGACCACGATGGTTCCCGAATCAGAGGGGGCAATGCCGTAAATCGATTCACATATCTCCGTCCTGCCCGCACCTACCAGCCCAATCAAGGCCACGATTTCGCCTCGCCGTACGTCGAAAGACACGTCTCGAAAATAGCCTGTCCGAGAAAGGTTCTCAAGTCGGAGCAATTCCTCCCCCAAGTGAATCTGCCGCTTAGGAAACATTTGAGTGATTTCGCGCCCCACCATCGCCACCATTAGCTTGTCTTGGGTCAGCTCTTCAGTCTCCCAGGTGCCAATGTACCGGGCATCCCGGAACACAGTGACCCGATCCGCGAGACGGTAGATATCCTCCAAGCGGTGGGAGATAAAGATTGTCGACGCACCTGCGTCCCGCAGCCCCTTGATTATCAGGTAGAGCTCCTCGCTTTCATGTTGAGTCAGGGCTGCCGTCGGCTCGTCCATGATGATGATATCCGCTTCGGTGGACAGCGCCTTTGCAATCTCTACAATCTGCTGACGCGCCACGGATAAATCCCCCATTCTCGAACGCGAGCTGAACTTGGCATCGAGCCGGTCTAGAAGCGCCTGGGCCTGGTTGTACATCTCCTTCCAGTCGATGCGACCGGTGATTCTTTTGGTTTTCTCGTGACCCATGAAGATGTTTTCCGCTACGCTTAGGTCGGGATAGCATGTTACATGTTGATAGATGGCGGCAATGCCGTGCCGCTGGGCATCCACAGGATGCTTAAATTCGATAGTCTCGCCCTTGAGGGTTATCTCCCCCGAATCGGGCTCATGCACCCCGGTGATAATCTTGATGAACGTGGACTTGCCAGCCCCGTTCTCCCCCATGAGCCCGTGAATCTCCCCCCGACGGAGGTCGAAATGAACGCGATCAAGGGCCTTCACTCCAGGGAAGGTTTTTGTTATATGCCGAAGTTCAAGGATGGTATCCGACACCAAAATTCATCTCCTAATCCATATAAAACATCTCTTCCAGTTCACGGACCACGGGGGAGTTATCGCTGTTGGTTTCCATGAGATCGGCCATGTGCGCCCACCACTTCTTCACAATCTCCTTTGACGGCAGATTGTCGGCAGTGTGATGCTCCGTCAGCTTCTGACAGGCAAAGAGGGTCAGGGTCTCCGGATCCAAGTAGATAACATAATCGCGCACTCCCGCTGCCGCCAATTCCTTGACCAATGCAGGCCAAATTTCATCGTGGCGTTTCTTGTATTTTCCCACCTTACCCGGAAGAAGTTGCATGGCAAAACCGACACGTTTCATGGCTCCCCCCTAACAAACTCGCCGAACAGAAATTTTCATCAGCATGCCGAATTTCTCGATTGCATCGGCAATATGCCCAATTCCGATTGCGCAGTGGTGCGATGGCCCCGCCGTAAACCAGTCCTCAATAAATTTCCGAATCGGAATGCCGAAGCGATAACGGCTATTCGTATTGCCAATGTCTAGTACAGGACCAGGTACACTCTCGCCTTCGGCAACGAGCAGGAAGACGCCATTCGAATCTTCGCACACAGATAGCAGTGTTACCGGGCCGTATTTGACGGACATTTGAATCGACAGACCCCTGCCCGGTTTACCGTGATAAACCGGCAGGGGTACGAGTTCAATCTCTCCCTCGGCAATCGTGAAATGGGCAGCTCCGTCGTGCCCGAGCATGACGATATCATCATTAAAATCCATGGCGTAGAATTCGGAGAAGGAGCCGCCGACTCCGAAGCTATCTAGGATTTTCATGGCTTGGGCGTTTTTAATCTCGCACTCCCCGGAAACTGGCACGTGAGATCCGCTAAGTATGGTATTGCCGGCGATGACTGAGGCAATGATGCTCTCATGTTCAGAACCCGCAGTGCCTTCGTAATAATAGGCCAGTGAGCCGAGCTGGTGTTTGGCCACGAGCTTATCCAGGGCCACGGAGGTCTTTGCCGCAGAATTGATCTCGTCTTTCCCACACTTCGGCGAAACAGCGAAGACTCGCTGGAACTCGGCTATTTTTATATTGACCTCTGCATCGGTAACGGTTCTGCGAAGTTCGGCCAATTCATCAATCTCTATCAATTCCACATGTCCGCCGAAAACCGCAATCTGACGCGTGATATCGGTGTACACGTCCAACATGCCGCCGTAGTAGTGACCCATGACACCCAATCGATTCCGGCGCAGGATCTTGACCACCTTCGCCGCCGATATCCAGTCAGAAAGAAGATGCTCGGTTCGATCATCCCCCAAATACCCCGTGAGAAGGTGATAGTCGATACCAGCGCGGTTAAAGACATTGGCGATTTCGGGTGCAGAGCAGGCCTGGCAATGGGCAAGCCACTCGCCGGTCATCTTGCCACGATCACCGAGATTATTGAAGAACTCATAATCGATGGCGGCCACAGGCTGGATGTTCAACACCACGAGGGGCGCGCCCGCTTCCTGCGCCACCGGGAGAACGGTCGAAGAAAGAGCATAGGTTGAGATATACAAAAAAACTATATCAACCTGCCTCTGACGGAAGAGCGCTCCTGCGGTGGCGGCCCGTTTGGGATTATCTACAAGACCCGCATTTACGAGATTGACGCCTTCGGACGCAAGAATCCGCCCCGCGATTTGTTCTTGATACCCTTCCAGCCGTTCCTTAAGACCCTCAAATTGGGGCCAGTAGGTGTCTAAACCAATGCCGAAGAGCCCAACATTTAGCCTGTCGGTTTTCGGTTCATTAGTTTTTTTAGGCATAGTAATTAGCCTAGTCCCACTTCGGAGCGGCGTGAATGGACAAAATTTCGTTTATGATATACATTTTTTCGGTGGGAAAGCGCCAATACGAGTTTTCTCGATATTTCCCAGTCAACAATGAGGCCGCCTTACGGTGGGAAATCTACTGCAAGGATGCAGGTTACTCACAGGTGCCTCCGGGAGCCGACTACCCTCTGATCCCCGAAAACCATCCTAAGCATTATGCAGAAAAGGTTAGAACCGGCCGTATCCTTCGGGAATTCCAGATGGTTTATATAACCTCAGGTACAGGATGGTTTGAGGACAGTATCAAAGGGCGGCGGGATATCGGAGCGGGGGACATGCTCATCCTATTTCCTGGAGTCAAGCACGCCTATTCCCCCTACAAGGAAACCGGATGGCAGGAATACTGGGTGGGATTCGCAGGCCTTCACGCCAATCGTCTTCGGGAAAACGGCCTCTTCGACCCGGCCAACCCAATTCACTACATCGGCATAAACCAGTCGATAATGGCAGATTATGAGCAGATCGTTCAGTTTTGCCGCGAGCAAACGCCGGGTTTCCAGGTTCTTCTCGGTGTCATGGTCCTTCAACTGCTCGCCCATCTTCAAGTAAGCAAAATTAGCTCCAAAACGCCACACGAAGATAGTGAACTAGTGCAAACCGCCCGGGTAATCATGCAGTTGCATTTGGAAGACGGTATTGAAGTAGAGCATATTGCAGAGGAGCTTAATGTAAGCTATATGCACCTGCTAAAAATTTTTCGGCAATATACCGGTCTGACACCCTATCAATATTATCTCCAGCTTCGAGTCTATCGAGCTCAGGAATTACTTCAACAAACCAAGTTTTCAGTGAAAGAAGTGGCCGTTATCATGAATTTCGATAACCAGTACTACTTCTCCCGATTCTTCAAAAAGAAAACAGGAATGACGCCCACAGAATGCAGGGCAGTAGAGTGATAAGGATCGGGCATTGTGGTGAAATTTAGTCGCCAACCTGCCGAATTATGGTCTTAAGAAAGATCGTAGTAACTCCGCCGAACAAGCTCCCTCCCTTACGCTCTCTATGTCCGGTGGGGTTTGCATAAGGAGGCTCCCCAACACAAGTCCCCGCGCCTATGAACATACCGGCGGCTCGGTAACTATTTCTTTCAGAAAGGTGCTCCATAATGCCCGCCTGTTATGCAGAGCCGGTCGAATTTTCAGCCCGTTAACCGCCGAATGAGAATCGATGAGCCATATGTGAAGCTGTCTGAAATCCAATGTAGCCTTTTCGCTACTCGAAGTGTGAGCCAGATACTGTAATCCCCCGTTACACCACGGAGGCACGGTATTTCTCCACCTCCCAGGTTCGGATGAACCGAATCAACCAATCGGGCATAAAATTCACTCCGCCGAAATTCTCCGTGTAGATGGTAATCTTGACGTTGTCCAGGAATAGCAGCTTGGCCAGCTCGGCCCTGTTCGGATTTTCGTGGCAAGCGAAGGCTCCTACGTTCTTCACGACGATGATTCTGGGGATCCGACCCTCATCATCCTTCCTAAACTCCTCGATTCCAGGTAGGAGATTCTTCCATGATTCAATGTAGAGTGGTCGGTAACCGAAATAGACGATATGGTCTGGGGTGAGAGCAAGTCGAAGGGATTCAAAGCTTTTTCGTGATGCGGCAAAGCATAAGATATCCGCCGTGGCCAAGGGCAGGATGGAATATCCAGGGAGAGCCGTCCGAATCCTATTTGTAGCCGAGTCATCGACGTAAAACTCGGTTTCGTCCGGACGTTTTGAAACCTCGGCATTGAGCGCCTCGAAAATTGACTGATACCGTTCCCGAACCTCCTTCACCGTATCTGCGGCCACGAATATCCCATGATTCTGGAGGAAGATTATCGACGGAAAACTTTCACCGCCCGCAAGTCGGACTTCAATGGTTTTCTTCACGAGTTGAGCGAGAACATAGCCGGGTTCGATTGCCGGAATCCAGACAGCCTCAGCTCCGAATATGCGTCTGACGGCTTCTTCGCCTCCCTTCGCACAGGTAATTCCATTCACCAGGGCTGGGTGAGTATGAACGACGAAATGAAAGGGAAGGAGAGCGTGAAGCAGTGATTCAACGCTGGGTCTCTTGTCTTTTTCTTCCGGTTTGCGCGCATTCATCAGATCATGCAGAACTGCGGTTTCCCGCTCGTTCTGTCCCACCGAATAGGAGGTGGACCATATTTTATCGATCTTACTTATGTCCATGGCCACAACGCCATTATAATCCAGGTCTGCCAGAGATATTCCGGAGACCTTTACGAACATAACCCTTTCATTCTTCCAGGAAGTATTGCCTCCCCCGGCCAGCACGTAATCGGGGTTGTTTCCGAACTCGTGGGAAATTGCGAGAAGTTCCCCCAGGGCCCTTTCAACCCCGATTGACCAAGACTTCACGCTCATATCGCATCACCGCGTCGATCAGATTTCGGTCGATCGGAACCTTCGAAACCTCGCAGTATTCATCCCAAAGAAGTCCGAAGGGCATTGTCTTGGCTTCTTCAAGCAAGGCAAGCCTTCCGAAATTATTTCCCGCCTCTTCATAGCGCAGCATTGCCTCCCGAGGTTCGAGTAGGGCGAGCAGCAGGGCCTTCAAAGTCGAGCGGGCTCCAATGGCCCAGGCGCCGATTCGATTGATGGATGCATCGAAGAAGTCGAGGCCGAGGCGACCTTTGTTCAGGGCCCCGCAGCGAACCAGCTCATTCGCGAGGTCCCGCAATTCGTCACTCAGGATTGCCACGTGGTCAGAATCCCAGCGCACGGGACGGGAGATGTGAAGCAGAAAGGCATCCTGAAATTGGAGGATGGCGGAAATTTTGTCGGCCACCGATTCCGCGGTATGGAAATGTCCCATGTCCAAGCACAGCATCTTCCCCCGGGTGATTGCGTACCCTAGATAGAATTCGTGGCTCCCGATTACCGCCGACTCGCTTCCAATGCCAAAGAGCTTTGATTCAACAGCGTCCCTGACCCGTTCCTCCGGGTATTGCAACGAAAATATCTCATCCAGGGCATCAGCAAGGATTCGACGATGACCGTAGAGATCCACTGGTTTGTCCTTGAAGCCGTCGGGTATCCAAAGATTATGCACCGATTCGCCACCCTGGTTGCTGGCAAAGAAATCAGTAATCTTCCGACAACGCTTCACATGCTCGATCCAGAAGTTGCGTATCTCCGAATTCTTGCTAGACAGAGTAAACCCGCCGTCAGCCAGGGAGTGTGAAAAGCAAGTGGCGTTGAAGTCCACTGGCACGTCCCAATCCCGGCTCCATTTCGCCCAACTCTCGAAGTGCTCCGGATCAACTCTGTTCCGATCGACGTACCTGTCCCCGAACTCACCGTAAATCGCATGGAGGTTCAGGCGGTGCTTACCCGGGATAAGGCTGTATGTCATTTCCAGATCCTTCTGCAATTCGGTGATAGAGCGAGCCTTCCCGGGGTAATTACCGGTTACCTGGATACCACCTCCTTTCAATTCCGCGCCGGCCTTTTCGAAGCCGCCGACATCGTCGCCCTGCCAACAATTCAGGCTTAATGGCACCTTCCGCAGTGTCTCAAGCGCAGCATCCACGTTGACACCAATATCCGCATAGCGTTTCCTCACATCCATTCCCCTCTCCTTAAGAGCGGTGATTACTTATATTATCGCCCCATATTCCGGAACCCGCCTTGACGATACAGCTTTTTATAGCACGATTCCGTCATACATGAGCGCCATCACCTCTTGGAAGCAGATTTCTTTCGAACTGGTGATATCCCCCTACGCGTTCTACGCCGCAATCCCCAACTCCCCTATCCCGTCCATAGTCACGAATTCTCGGAAATGGTGATAATCACCGGAGGTCGGGGAGTTCACTTCACCGAAAACGGCATGTTCCCCGTGGAACGGGGCCACGTCTTCGTAATTAACGGCGGCGATACCCACGGCTATCGAGATTTAAACAACCTCTGCTTGATCAACCTTCTCTTCGACTTGGCAAAAATGGCAATCCCTTACTGGATCTCAGCCAGTCCACGGGGTTTCATACTCTGTTCACCGTAGACCCCGCATTCCGAATGGGGAAAACGATCCATAGGGATGCTGAAGGCATATTATGAGAATTGCCGGCGGCTGATCGGTTTAGTGGATAGCCTGGAAGGTTCCTTAGAAGCGGATTGTCCCAGCTCGCGATTCGCCATTCTGACTTCATTTTTAGCAATCCTCTCCCTTCTTACCCGAATTTACGATGAACAACCATTCACCGAAGAATATCCATATCCCCCATCGTCTTGGGGCGGCATTCAGCTACCTCGACAGTAATCTGGATAGAATCGTTATGATCAGCGAATTGGTCGAAGTGGCCGGGATAAGCGAGAGCAGTCTCCTTCGCGGCTTCAAACGAATAACCGGTTGTGGACCAATAGCCTATCACGCGAAGAAGCGGATCGAGCGCGCCGCGTGGCTCCTGGTCAACACGGGTATGTCCGTGACGAGCATAGCCATGGATATGGGTTTTGACGATCCGAATTATTTCTCAAGAGTCTTCCGTAAGGTGCTGGGGATGGCCCCCCGAGAGTAGAGGTTAAGGGCGGCCCAATAACCCGGCCATGTTTCATGCTCACCTATATCAGTTGATAACGTATAGTATTTTGCGCAAATCCAACGGTAGTCCTCAATCTGATGATTGTGTATGAACTAGAAAAATCATTCAAAAGGAGGTAAGTGGCAGGATTATCCAAATAGACACGGCAAATCACTGGTGATGCCCACTGTTTCGCCGTTGGGCCCAGTCTCTGCCACTTCCCAATCCACTATGACAGCATGAAGCCGCATCCGGCTTGAATACAGTTTGGGTTCAGCTTCAGAAAAGCTTTGCGCGTTCCCTTGCTGCAAGCTTATCGCAGCGCTCGTTCCACATATTGCCCGCATGCCCTTTAATCCACTTCATTTTGACATCCAACTCCCCGCCAAGCTTCTCGAGCTTCAGCCAAAGATCACGGTTTTTCACCGCCTTGCCGGCAGCAGTCTTCCACCCTTTGGCAATCCACCTATTCATCCATTCACTAATACCCTTCTGAACGTATTGGGAATCGGTAAACACCTCAATGGACCTTCCGCGTGGAAACTTCCGGGCAGCCAGTTCCAATCCTTCTATCACCGCCTTTAACTCCATACGATTGTTCGTTGTCGAGGGCTCGGAACCGGATATCTCATATGGCTCATAACCTGGAGCGATAATTATTGCCGCCCATCCGCCCGGCCCTGGATTTTTCGTGCAGCCGCCGTCAGTATATATCTCCAGGGCATTTTTAACTCCGAAAGGGGTCAAGGCCGAATATCCAGAGCATTGATTCGTTCCCTAACCCAGCTCCTAATGCCATGGAACACAGCATCAAGCTCCTCCCCCGCCCGCTCAGGCTCGCCGCCGTTCTCCGAGCAAAGGGACGCATAGAATTTTATCTTCGGCTCGGTTCCCGAGGGCCTTGCAGTCACCAAACCGCCGCCTCTCAATACAAACTGCAGAACATTCGAGGACGGCAGCCCTATATTCTTCTCGCGAAGGCCATCGGTAATGTTCAGGGTGGTCCCGTCCCGAAAATCCCGCACCGCGCTTACCTCAATTTGCGCAATACGGGTCGGCGGCTCATCACGCAAACTGGTCATCAGAGCATTCATTGTTTCCTGGCCCCTCTGCCCCTCGAAATTTCGGCTAATCAGGATATCCTGCCAGTACCCGAACTGACTCCAAAGCTCCCTTAGATACTCAATTAGCGATTTCCCCCTAATCCGATTCCACAGCGCCATTTCCACCGTCATGGCAATGGCCGAAACCGCATCCTTGTCACGCACGGAGGTTCCCACCAGGTAGCCATAACTCTCCTCACCGCCAAAGATATAGCTGTAGCTGCTTTCAGCTTCAAACTCCCGAATTTTCTCGCCGATATACTTAAAGCCGGTCAGCACTCTGAAACTTGTTGCCCCGTAGAACTCGGCAATCCTGTTCTGCAAGGTGGAAGTTACAATTGTGTTGATAAATGCCGGATGCGCAGGCAAATTCCCCAGATCCCTGCGAGTTCTGAAAATATAATCCGCCAGCATGGCGCCCAGCTGATTTCCACTTATCAAAACCCATTTCCCCTCCCCGGGGACCGCGATTCCCAATCTATCCGCATCCGGATCGGTGGCCAGCACTAAATCCGCATCTTCCTTCCCGGCCAACTCTATCGCCATCTTTAGAGCCAACGCCTCCTCGGGATTGGGAAAATCCACCGTCGGAAAATCACCATCCGGCTCTTCCTGCTCTCGAACCGTGCGCGCGGTGATTCCAAGTTTTCCCAGAACCCTTTTCACGGGGATGAGCCCGGTTCCGTGAAGCGGAGTATAAACCACCCTAAGTTTGGCCCCATGTTTTCTCATGAGCCTAGGTCTTAGGGATTGACTTACGACAAGTTCCGTATACGCGCTGTCAATCTCTCCATCGATCATCGTTAGAAGTCCGGTGTTCAGCGCCTCCTCTACATCCATGGTTTCCACGGGGCCGGACACCCTTCTCACCTCATCCATAATACCTTCATCGTGGGGTGGAACAACCTGAGCCCCATCGGACCAAAAAACCTTGTAACCATTGTAGGCGGCAGGATTATGGCTGGCGGTAATCATAATGCCCGCGCACGCGCTCTTCGCCCTGACAGCAAACGAAAGAATAGGCGTTGGCCGCAGCGAGCCGAACAAAAAGGCTCTAATCCCCTTTGCTGCCATGACCTTGGCCGCCTCCAGGGCGAATTCATCCGAGTGACGGCGGCTGTCATAGGCGATAACCACGCTTCGCTCGGATTCCGGAACATGGGAAAGGATGTAATTGGCCAAGCCCAGGGTAGCCCTTGTGATAGAGACCGGATTGATGCGGTTCGAGCCTCCTCCAATTAAGCCACGCAATCCCCCGGTTCCAAAATCCAAATCCCGCCAGAATCTTTCTTCAAGCTCATCCCAGTTCTTACTTTCAAGGAGTTTTCTGATTTCTTCCTTAAACGATTCGCTTCTCTCCCGCTCAATATAGATCTCCGCCCTCTTTCTAATCTCTTGCCTCATCATAGCTATCCATTATCTCCCATTAATCACTTTCAAGCCAGCTTATCAAATCCAAGGGTGTGGAGGAAATTCCACTCCGATTCAGCCCGGCCATACCCCTACAGAGCGCCTGCGAACAAAAAACCGCCGCTTGCAGCAGTCCCAAGGTCCACCTCACTGTCGTCAACAGGCAGGACATTTGAATTCGGGATGCCTCTTCCTTCCGGATGCCTGCTTAGCGCATGGGAATTGGGTTTGGGCGGACCTTATCCCTAAAAGCCCACTTACCTCCCCGAACGCCCCTTCCGGGAAGCATGAGTCGGCGCCTCGGGCTAACGGCTCCACCCTGCTGCTGTAAAACATCGCCGGAATTCCCATATCGCCCACCACTTCCAACAAATCAGGTATCCCGGGATAAACTTTTTCCCACGGGATTTCTGCCATAGCAGATAAGAGCCTCTATCGAGCATCTCATCGATTTCTTCGCAGAAAAGCCCCTTATTGCCTCCTTAATTGCCCGCGCCTGTCTTTCACCGGTTTTCTCAAAGTAGTGCTGAATTGTCAGGGTTTAACCTTGGGAACAGGCTAGAGATAGTCCTTCAGCTCCCAAATCGCCGGCAGCGATCTCAACTTTACAATCGCCTTCTTCTGCAGCCGCCGAGCCCCTTCTCTTGTGATCCCCATCAGCTTTCCAGTCTCTTCCAGGGTTAGCGGCCTTTCCCCTGTCAAACCATAGCGCAGCTGAAGAATCCGGCGCTCTTTCTGCCCCATTATCCCAAGAAACTCCTTCAGGGTGTCTTGCAAAATGGAATAGAGCACCGTTTCGGAGGATTCAACCATACTCTCATCACTGATTATATCCTCAAGTCTGCTAGTATCATCCTCATCCGCGGCTGAATCCAGGCTGGCGGTATCCTGAGATATCTGAAAAATCCTTCTAATCTGCCCAACGGGCCGTTTCATAAATTCCGCCAGTTCGGCATCTGTTGGTTTTCGCCCCAAATCCTGCGCTAGATGCCTGGAGATTATCAGAATTCTTCTTATTTCATTCAACATGTGAATAGGAATTCGAATCACCCTTGCCTTATCAGCCAAAGCCCTGATAATCGCCTGCCTAATCCACCAGGTCCCATAGGTTGAAAATCTGCAGCCGCGGGTATGGTCGTAATGCTCGACAGCCTCAATCAAACCGATATTGCCCTCATCAATAAGATCGAGAAAGGCTAGACCCCTGTTCTGATATTTTTTTGCAATCGAGACAACCAGACGAAGGTTCGACTGAATCATCAGATTTCTCTGCTCATCAAGAAGCCGAACAATATCCGATTTCTTCCTGGAATACTCATTCCCGGCAGCCTCATCCACCCCTCTGCTGAGGTTCATCCAGGTAATCTGAGATTTATACTCGGTCACTCGCTCGGCAATATCCCGCTCCTCATCCGCAGAGAGAAGCGGGAATTGAGAAATCTGCTTTAAATAATGAGTAAGTGTATCGAAATCACTCCCGGTATTGGCCGAATCTGAGAAACAAGAAGAAACAGTATTTAACTTCCTCATCAGAGTCACAGAACATCAGCCGCGTACTAAAACTCAAAAAGGCATCGGGCTCACGAAACATTAGCCACGCGGCGCTTCGTCGGGAGGTATCGGGGTTCCATCTTTGAAAACTGCAAAAAACATCACCGGTCCTCCGTACGAAACTCCGTTAGTGTCAGACAGCCCCAGTCTTCCTATCCGACTACCGGCCTCAACCGTCTGACCAACATCCACAAACAGGCTCTCATTACCCCCATACAGATAAATATACCCCTTAGAGTCAACCAAGACAACATGTCCAAAACCTCGATACGGGCCCGTCCAGACTACCTTGCCCCCGGCAACGGCATGAACATAGCTTAGGGGCTCCGTTTCTATGCCAATTCCGGCAAGTTTGCCATCTAGAATTCTCTTCTTCCCATTTACGGGCCACTGCGGCACCCTCGTCAGCTTCCGGGTAACCTCGCCCGCCACCACCGAAAGAGTGTTCTCCCCCCCCAATCCGACATCTTCCATCGAAGCGTCGACAAGCAGCTCCTCGCCAGCGCGCAGTAAATGGCTCTCATTTCGCCCATTAAGCGCCAACAAGCGTTCCAGGCTAAGCCCCAGTCTCTTCGCAATACTATAGTAAGTATCCCCCCGCTTCACCTTATACAGGCCATCCTTCCCGGATACAGACCCATTCGCGCCCGGAATCAACAGCCTCGTGCCAGCCCTGATCCCGGATGCATCAGTAATCGAGTTGCTCTCGATTATGGCCTCCGGACTGACACCATAGAGTTTTGAAAGGGAATAGACTGTTTCTCCTCTGGCAATAACATGCACGGTATCAGCCTTCACCATGCCCACGCTCAGCACGAAAAAAACGAATAAGAGTGTATTTTTTCCCATACTGCTTCATCATCGGATGGAATCAAGGCAATGATGAAATCAAGCAAAGATTTTCCATGGGAGCACCTCGCGCCCGCAGATTCTGGTATTTACCGTTCATCGCGGCGCCTTTGCCGCATCTTTTGCGAAAGGCTCTATTGATCAGGTTATTCGTATGATGATCAATCTGTCCAAATCCAAATGCTGGCATTCGCAGCCGCTCCGCCTGTGCTTCGCGGCATCACTATCGATCATAGAAACATCGGTATTGCCCGCCCTCCGGCCTACTCCCAGAGATGCGGCGATATTGCCTAAAAAAGCACATTTCGCGGGGAGACCATCAGATTGATGCGGAAGCAAAGCTGTGATTTACCGATGGGCGGCAAAAACCCCGGCGTGTCGGGCTGGTCAGATTTGAACTGACGGCCTCCTCGTCCCGAACGAGGCGCGCTCCCCCTGCGCTACAGCCCGATATTATCGGAAGGGCCCAATGGGCCAGCGTGATAATCTTCCCCTCTACACCGCCTCAACCATACCCAGGGCGACAGGCTTAAGTCAAGCAAGAAGCGCTGACGATTGCCGTATCCCCCTCCAGCGCCTCTCGTTGACCGATCCGGGAGGCCATGATATCTTCTAATCCATGTCACCCCAAAAAAGAAGCAGCACAGGAACCCGACAGAATTTGGTATTAAAAACCATCGGCCTCGGAATTGTAGGGCTCGCCCTGATTGGATTGGTATTCTCATCGGTGTTTTCGGGCAATTCAAGCGCCGCGGGGGAAAGTGTATTCGGTTCCTACGGCGAGAGGGACATTGTTCATACGCCCGGCAACTCCTTTGGCAACGCCGTCAGACATTCATTGGACAGCTATAACTTCGATGATGGCCAGGATATCCACCCCCTTGTGCACCGTCTGGCATGGCAGGAAGCATATAATTCCATCGTCTATCTCACCGCAATTGAGTATTATCTTGATCAGAGCGGTTATCAGCCCTCTTCCAGGGCGGTTGATAGGCAAATACTCGAATACGCCCGTTATCAAACTGATGGCGAATTTGACGAAAGACTGTATCAGTCGATACCTCCCGAGGTAAAGAACAGCGATAGGGAACTCGCGGGGGATTGGCTTAGTATGAGCACCTGGACCGACGATGTTCTAGAGTCACAGTATCATTCAGCGGCGCAGCTGGACTTCCTTTGGGATATGGCTGCCCAGGAGAAAAGCTATGACTATGTGACTATTCCTTTTAGCGAATTCCCGGAACATAGAGTAATTGAGTATGGGCGGGAAAATTCCAACCTCTTTGCCTCACTTCCACTCAGTCGGATAACGGTGGAAAGCGAGGAGGAAGCAGAAAAACTGATGACCCAGTATGGAGAAAAGGGGAAAACACCCGAATCCTTCGCCCTTCTTGCCCAAGAATTCTCTCAGGACTTTTACGCGGACAAGGCTGGAAGCATGGGCGAAACAAGCTTCTACCTCATAGACGAATTAATCGGCAGGGAAAACGCCGACAATGTTTACAAACTGAAGGAGGGGGAAATTGCCGGCCCCTTTGAAAGCGAATTCGGGTGGATTATCTTTCGCGCGGATGGCGCCTTAACCCCCCTTAATCTCACCGAGCGAATTCAAGACGTCCGTACATACATGATGGACAATGAGCTGGGCATTATTGAGGATGCAATTCTGGAAAGGGCGAACGAATTGCGGGCTAACGCGACCGACGCCAACTCCTTCGTGTCCGCGATGGCGGAAGAGGGGTTTGAAACTAAAAGAACTCATATGTTTCCTATTAACTACGGTTCTGTTTCGCTTTTGGGGGAAGGCTCCGAAGACTCCGATGACGCGGCTCTGAATGGCACGGCTTCATCCGATGAATTCTGGAAGAGCATAGTTGGATTAACTGAGGTGGGATCCATATCTCAACCAGTTGTGCTGAATAACATGGTGGGCATATTTGTCCTGGCATCTTCAAGCAGCAGGGAAAGAGATGATTCTTGGGAGGAGAAAGCCAAATCCGAAATTACGCAATCAAGGCAGAATGACTTTAGTGCCGCCATCTTGAATGAATCAGAGCTCTTTGACAATCAGTTCAACAGCGCCTACGATCGGAACTTCGCCCCCAGGCAGGAATGACGAGGTTTCGACAGCCTGGCCGACACTCGCCACATACGCCTGATACCGCATCGACCACAGCCGACCCCCGCTTGGAGGATACGGGCAGGGGTTTAACTGTTTCTTTCAGAAATAGATATCTCTATTCCAAACATGAGCCAATGCTGCGGCCAAGACGGGCTGCAGAATTGGCGCCAATTGAAAACCGCTGCATCTATGTGGTTCCCTCACCCCTACTCGGCTATGGTTTGGATGTTCTTGCCAAGAGAATTCCGGACGATTCGATTATCCTCGCCATCGAAATCTCCGAATTATTGATGGCTCTTTGCGCGCCCTATGCAAAAAAGAGAGACAGTGTGATTCATGTTCGGCTTTCAAGCCCCGCTGCCCTGCATGAAGTTTTAAATTCTATTGGCCCCTGGAATTACAGGCGAATCAGACGAATTGACCTTAGTGCTGGCTCCTCGTCAAATCCGAGGCTCTACGATGAGCTAATCGATTTCCTCGTCGACGCCCTAACAAATTATTGGCGTAATCGAAACACCCTTCTAAGACTGGGAAGGCAGTGGATAAGACATATCTATGCCAACCTTTGTGAACTCGCATATGGCTCACTGGATATTCGGAGCGTAAGCAGCCTTATTATCGATAGGGTGCCGATTGTTGTCGGGGCCGGCCCTTCTCTTGAGGAGGCCCTATCGTTTATTCGGGATCAGAGGGAAAGACTTTGGGTGATGGCCGTTGACAGCGCTGTTTCGGCTTTGCTGACCTGCGATATCAAACCCGATGCCGTGGTAGTTCTGGAAACACAGGCCTGGAACCTGCTGGACTTCCATGACACCAGGGGAAGCGGAATCGCTGTAGTGGCGGATTTAACTTCCTACCCCCCATCCCTGACTCATATTGGCGGCCCCTGCTATCTGTTTTCCTCTACATTTACCAAACTGGGATTTCTCAAAAAGCTCGAGGCCTGTGGAGTACGGGATTTCATCCTTGACCCCCTGGGATCCGTGGGCCTGGCTGCCATAGAAATAGCCCTCGCGCGATGGGGTGGCTCGGTACTGCTTGCGGGATTGGATTTTGAATACTCGCATGGAAAAACTCATGCTAGGGGCGCCGCGCACCATCGATGGCAGATGTCCTGTCTAAACCGCCTAAACCCCCATCCCGGCTGGGAAACATTGATACATAGAATTCGGGATCAAAACCAGGATGCGGACACTGTTCTATGTGGATATGCCGCGCTTCTGCGCAGGCGTTTCTCCGATACGGGACGCCTCTATGCTCTTTCAACCTCGGGGTTGGATTTGAAGCTGCCGCTGCTTGAGAATGCCGAGACCGTTCTAATGGAGAACCAGGAACAAATTACCCGGGGTGGAAAATCACCGAATCTGGCAGCAAGGGCAGCTGGATTTATAGATGCCCAATTGAATGGGCTGCGGGCAATTATCGACTCCTGGGAGGCATATGCAAAAAATGGAGATGGGAAATCCAGACTACTTGACGCCATTGAGAAGATGGATGAGGTATATGTGGATTTCCCGGATGCGGAATCCCTTTCGAAAGGGGAGGAACTATTCCTAGTTCGAGTGGTTAATCGAGCACGTGCTCTGCTGGATTACATTGGCAGGTTAGCGGCAATACGACTGAGCCGCGAACAGGCAGCGGGAATGCACACTTCCAGCATATCAATGAATCCTCCGACTGAAGGCTCGCCCGGAAATAGAAATTAGCCCCGAAATCTCACCAGTGTTTTGCTTATGTCCTCAAGACCAAATGGCTCTGCCTAAGCGGTTTCATCGAAGAGCCCTTGATGAGTTCTACATACGCGAAGAGATTGTAGGGCATGAGCTTGGAGCACTTTATGAGAGCCCTAAGATTCCTGACTTAAGCACCACAAC
>Ga0056121_1000044_pt1 | contig 62648 bp, 56 predicted proteins | sample WorMetHEROISLAND_FD_83872 | JGI IMG/M metagenome (GOLD analysis project Ga0056121, IMG submission 83872) | Marine gutless worms symbiont microbial communities from Max Planck institute for Marine Microbiology, Germany - Olavius sp. 1 HERON ISLAND ...
CCGCGCCGCAACCGGCTCGTCTCCGGTCTGGCCCTGGGCGTGGTGGTAGTCGAGGCGGCGCTGCGTTCGGGCTCGCTGATCACCGCACGCTTCGCCCTGGAGCAGGGCCGCGAGGTGTTCGCGGTACCGGGCTCGCCGCTGGACCCCCGCGCGCGCGGCTGCAACCGGCTGATCCGGGACGGCGCGGTGCTGACGGATTCGGCGGCTGATGTCTGCGAGATCCTGCAGCCGATGGTCGAGGCGCGAACGCTGCCGCCACCGCGACAAGTACCGTTACGGCCGGCAGAGACGGCGTCGACAGGCCCCGCCGCACCGGGCAACGGCAGCGAAAAAGGCTTGCAACCGAAGCACTTGGATGCGACCGACCTGCAGGCGCGGCTGGTCGGGCTGCTCGGTCCCGAGCCGGTCGAGGTCGACGAACTGGTCCGGCAAGCGGAGTTGACACCCGCAGCGGTGATCACCATCTTGCTGGAACTCGAACTGGCCGGTCGGATCCGCCGCCACCCTGGCAACAGGGTATCGATTTGTTAACCGAACCGGCCCTTACTCCCCGGTGAGGCACCGCCAGCCATCGATCCCAAGTGAGCAACGGTTGAGTATGGACGTCGTCGTCGTCGAGTCGCCGGCTAAGGCCAAGACGATCAACAAATACCTCGGCAGCGACTATGTCGTGCTGGCGAGCTACGGCCACGTGCGTGACCTGCCGCCCAAGGACGGTTCGGTCCGGCCCGACGAAGACTTCGCCATGACCTACCAGTGCGACCCGAAGTCGGAGAAGCACCTCAAGGCGATCGCCGACGCCGTCGCCAAGGGCGATCGTCTCTATCTCGCCACCGACCCCGACCGCGAAGGCGAAGCGATCTCCTGGCACGTGCTCAACGCCCTGGCCGAGGAATACGGTCTGACCGACATCGATGCCAAGCGGGTGGTGTTCAACGAGATCACCAAGCGCGCGGTGCAGGAAGGCATGGCGCATCCGCGCGACCTCAACCTGGACCTGATCAACGCCCAGCAGGCGCGTCGGGCCCTCGACTATCTGGTCGGCTTCAACCTGTCGCCGGTGCTGTGGCGCAAGCTGCCGGGCGCCCGTTCCGCCGGCCGGGTGCAGTCCGTGGCGCTGCGCCTGATCTGCGACCGCGAGATCGAGATCGAAGCCTTCGTCGCCCGTGAGTACTGGTCGGTCGAGGCTGATTTCCTGACCGCCGGCGACGCCAACCTGACGACCCGGCTGACCCATCTCAACGGCGAGAAGCTGGACCGTTTCTCACTCGGCGACGAAGCGGCCGCCAAGGCCGCGGTCGCGGCGATCGAGGCCGGCACGTTCGCCGTCGGCGAGGTCGAAACCAAGCCGACCCGGCGCCATCCGCAGCCGCCCTTCACCACCTCGACGCTGCAGCAGGAAGCCGCCCGCAAGCTCGGCTTCGGCGCCCGGCGCACCATGCAGGTGGCGCAGCGGCTCTATGAAGGTCTCGACATCGGCGGCGAGACCGTCGGCCTGATCACCTACATGCGGACCGACGGCGTGCAGATGGCCAACGAGGCCATCGACCAGAGCCGGCACATCATCGCCCGCGACCTGGGCAACGCCTACCTGCCCGACAAGCCGCGGGTCTACAAGACCAAGGCCAAGAACGCCCAGGAAGCGCACGAAGCGATCCGGCCGACCGACTTCGCCCGGCTGCCCGAGATCATGGCCACCGTGCTCGACGACGAGCAGCGCCGGCTGTACGAGCTGATCTGGAAGCGTGCGGTGGCCAGCCAGATGGAGTCGGCGCGCCTGCAGCGCACCACCGTCGACGTGCGCTCCGGCGACGGCCACACGACCCTGCGCGCAACCGGCACCGTGGTCGAGTTCCCCGGCTTCCTGAAGCTCTACGAAGAAGGCCACGACGACAGCAAGAGCGGCAAAGACGACGACGAGCGGCGCCTGCCCAAGGTCGAGGTCGGCGAGGCCCTGCGCCGTACCGCGGTGCGGCCGGAGCAGCATTTCACCGAACCGCCGCCGCGCTTCACCGAAGCCACCCTGGTCAAGCGCCTGGAGGAGCTCGGCATCGGCCGGCCGTCGACCTACGCCCAGATCCTTTCGGTGCTGCAGGACCGGGCCTACGTGCGGCTCGACAAGAAGCGCTTCATTCCCGAGGACAAGGGCCGCCTGGTCACCGCTTTCCTCGAGAGCTATTTCCCGCGCTACGTCGAGTACGGCTTCACCGCCGACCTGGAGAACCGGCTGGACGAGATTTCCGCCGGCGACGTCGACTGGAAGGTGGTGCTGCGCGAGTTCTGGCGCGACTTCAACGCCGCCGTCGAGGGCACCAGCGAGCTGCGCATCCGCGATGTGCTGACGGCGATCAACGAGCTGCTGGCCCCGCACCTCTATCCCGACGGCGGCCGGGCCCGCGCCTGCCCGGCCTGCAAGGTCGGCGAGCTCGCCCTGAAGGGCGGCCGCAACGGCTTCTTCATCGGCTGCTCGGCCTATCCCGAGTGCCGCTACACCCGCGCCCTGGGCGAAGACGACGACGAAGCCGCACAGCTGGTCGCCGACGGGCCCAAGGTGCTGGGCGACGATCCGCTCACCGGCCTCGCCGTGACCCTGCGCAAAGGTCCGTTCGGCCTGTACCTGCAGCTGGGCGAAGCCGAGGAAGGCGGCGAGAAGCCGAAGCGCGCCTCGCTGCCCAAGGACGTGCCCATCGACGAGCTCAACCTGGAGCTGGCGCTGCAGCTGTTGCGGCTGCCGCGCGAGATCGGCACGCATCCCGAAACCGACAAGCCGATCTACGCCGGCATCGGCCGCTACGGCCCCTACCTGCAGACCGACGGCCGTTACATCAAGCTCGAGAGCACGCACGACGCGCTCACCGTCGGTCTCAACATGGCCGTCACCAAGATCGCCGAGGCCCCCGCCCGGGGCGGCCGGCGTGGTGGCAAGGAGCTGCGCAAGCTGGGCGAGCATCCCGACGGCGGCGACGTGGTGATCATGGACGGCCGCTATGGCCCGTACGTGAAGTACAAGCGGATCAACGCCACCCTGCCCAAGGACCGCGAGCCCGACGAGATCACCATGGACGAGGCCGTGGCGCTGATCCAGGCCCGGGCCGAGAAGTCCGGGCGCGGTGGCCGCAAGACCGCCAAGGCCGGCAATGGCAAGGGCGCGGCCGCCAAGAAGAAGGGCACGGCGAAGAAGACGACGGCGCGCAAGAGCACCGCGCGCAAGGCGACCAGCCGCAAGAGCACGGCGCGGGGCGCCAAGGCGACCAAGGCCAAGACCGCGAGCAAGGCCGCCGGCAAGAACTCGACGAAGGGCACCGGCAAGGCCGACGCCGAGACCGCCGGCGCCGACAGCGGCTGAGCCTGGTGGCCCGTACGCCAGTCCCCTTCCCCAGCAAGGAAGACATCCTGCGCTTCATCGCCGAGCAGCCCGGCCCGGTGGGCCGGCGCGAGATCGCCCGCGCCTTCGGCATCCGCGGGGCACAGCGCGCCGAACTGCGCGGGCTGCTGAAGGAACTGGCGGACGAAGGCCATCTCGACCGCGGCCACCGCCGCCGCTACGGCCCGCCCGGCGAACTGCCGGCCGTGGCGGTGCTGGAAATCACCGAGGCCGACGAGGACGGCACCCTCTACGCCCGGCCGGTCAGCGGCGATGCCCCGGAACAGCCGCCGCGCATCGTCCTGGCGGGGCCGCCGCCGCGCGGACCGGCGATGGGCCCCGGCGACCGCCTGCTCGCCCGCCTGGCCCGCCGGGGCGAAGGCTACGAGGCCCGGACCATCCGCCGGCTGCAGGCGGCCCCGGCCCGCATCATCGGCGTCTACACCGAGATCGCCGGCGAAGGCCGGCTGGCCCCGACCAGCCGGCGCGAGAAGTTCGACTACCTGATCCCGAAACGCGAAAGTGGCGGCGCGCACGACGGCGAACTGGTCGCCGCCCAGGTCGTCCCCGGCCGCCGCCTCGGCCTGCGCGAGGCACGGGTCGTCGAACGGCTGGGACCGCTGCAGGGCCCGCGCGCCGCCAGCCTGATCGCGATCCACGAAAACGATATCCCGGACCGCTTTTCCGACGCCGCGCTGGACGAGGCCAAGGCCGCCCGGCCGGTCGCGCCGGGCGGCCGCGAAGACCTGCGCGACCTGCCGCTGGTCACCATCGACGGGGCCGACGCCCGCGACTTCGACGATGCCGTCTGGGCCGCGCCCGACGACGCCCCGGGCAATGCCGACGGCTGGCGCGTCGTCGTCGCCATCGCCGACGTCGCCCACTACGTGCGGCCCGGCAACGCGCTCGACCGCGACGCCCGCCTGCGCGGCAACTCGGTCTACTTCCCCGACCGGGTCGTGCCGATGCTGCCGCACGAACTGTCGAGCGGGCTCTGCTCGTTGCGGCCCGACGAAATGCGGGCGGTGCTGGCGGTGGACATGCGCTTCGACCGCGACGGCAACAAGCTTGGCCATCGCTTCCGGCGCGGGCTGATGCGCTCGGCCGCGCGCCTTACCTACGAACAGGCCCAGGACGCCCGGGACGGCAAGCCGAACGAGCTGCCGGCGACGCTGCGGGACGAGGTCCTGACGCCGCTCTATGGCGCCTGGGAAGCCCTGCTGCGCGCGCGCAACCGGCGCGAGCCGCTGGAACTCGAGATTCCGGAGATGCAGGTGCTGCTCGACGACGACGGCCACGTGCAGGCGATCCGGCCCCGTCCGCGGCTGGATTCGCATCGCCTGATCGAGGACTTCATGATCGCCGCCAACGTCTGCGCGGCGGAGACGCTGGAGCAGCTGCACCAGCCGTGCATGTACCGCGTGCACGACGAACCGGACCGCGAGAAGCTGCACGGTCTGGCCGAGTTCCTGGCCAGCGTGAACCTGAAGCTGACCCTGGGCGAGGTGGTCCGCCCGGCCCTGTTCAACCGCATCCTCGGCAAGGCCCGCGACAGCCGCCACTGGGAAGCCGTGAACCAGGCGATCCTGCGGTCCCAGGCGCAGGCCATGTACAGCCCGGACAACATCGGCCATTTCGGCCTGGCGCTGCGCCGCTACGCGCATTTCACCTCGCCGATCCGCCGCTACGCCGACCTCATGGTGCACCGGGCGCTGATCCGCGGGCTGAAGCTGGGCGACGACGGCCTGAGCGACGACGAGGCCGAGCGCTTTCATGCGACCGGCGAACACATCTCCAACACCGAGCGACGGGCGATGATGGCCGAACGCGCGGCCAACGACCGCTATGTCGCGGCCTACCTGCAGGAACGGGTCGGCGCCGAGTTCGCCGGCCGGATCAATGGCATGAGCCGGGCCGGCCTGTTCGTCCGCCTGGACGAGACCGGGGCCGACGGACTGGTGCCGATCAGTACGCTGGGGCGCGAGTATTTCCGCTTCGACGACACCACTATGACCCTGACCGGCGAGCGAACCGGCCGCTGCTATCGCCTGGGCGACCGGGTCAGCATCCGGCTGGGCGAAGCCAGCGCGCTGACCGGCGGGCTGATCTTCGAGCTGTTGGAGGATGGCGGCGCGGACGACGACGGTCGCCGCCGACGCGGCCGTGCCGCCGGCCGGGTCAAGGCCAAGAACGGCGGCCGCGGCGGCAAAGGCAAGCGCGCGACCAAGGGCCGCAGGCGCTAGCGGCCAACTTGTCCGCCGGCCGGACCGCGGCTATATCGCCAGCAAGTCCCGGCACCGCGATCTTCAGGCAGCAGGCCATGACCCAGAGGCAGCATTTCGGCGGCCCGAACCGCTCCCTGCTCAGCGCTCTCAGGCGCGGCTTCGCCGCCGCCTGTCCCGCCTGCGGCGCGCGGGGCCTCTACCATCGCTATCTCAAAGTCAACGATCGCTGCCCGGCCTGCCGGGCGGAACTGCATCATCAGCGCGCCGACGACGCGCCGCCCTACTTCACCATGTTCGTCGTCGGTCACCTGGTGGTCCCGGGGTCGCTGTTGCTCGAACGCTTCGCCGCCCCGCCACTGTGGCTGCACATGCTGATCTGGCTGCCATTGACCGTTGCCCTGTCGCTGGTCCTGCTGCCGCGCATCAAGGGGGCGTTGATCGGCCTGCAGTGGGCGTTGCAGATGCACGGCTTCGGCGGCGATCCCGACTGAGCCGCTGCGCGACGACGACCGTCCGGGCTCTGGACACGTCGCGGTGCCGCAGGCAAAGTCCCCGCCCAACGAGAATCGCCGAACGAACAACAATGACCGCCAATACCGAGGAAACGCCGCGGCGTGCCGCCCGGCCACGGGATGCCGCAACCCTGGTGCTGTACCGCATGCGACGCGGACAGCCCTGCGTGCTCATGGGTCTGCGCCACAGCCGCCATCGTTTCATGCCCGACCAGTTCGTCTTTCCCGGCGGACGCGTCGACCGTGCCGACGGCTACGTCCCCGCCGCCAGCGAGATGCAGCCGCATGTCGCCAAGCGCCTGACTAAGGCCGCCAGCCCGCACCGGGCGCGTGCCCTGGCGATGGCCGCGATCCGCGAGACCTTCGAGGAAACCGGGCTGATCCTGGGACGCCGCGCCGCGGCGCAGCCGAACCGCCTGCACGGTGACTGGCAGCACTTCTACGACACCGGGTTCGCCCCGGCGCTGGACGGCCTCGAGTACATCTGCCGCGCCATCACCCCGCCGTTTCGGCCCATTCGTTTCAACGCCCGGTTCTTTCTCGCCGAAGGCAGCCGCGCGCACGGCCGCCTGAGCGGCAGCGGCGAACTGCTCGAGCTCGACTGGATCCCGCTGAAGAAGGCGCGCCAACTGCCGACGCCGCGCATCCAGCAGGTCGTGCTCGACTACCTGGACGACCTGATCGATGCCGAGGGGCAGATCCGGCGGCCGCGCCGCGTGCCGGTGCAGCGGATGCTGCACGGCAAGCGGATTCAGGAGTTCGAATGACAGTGGCAAACGGAACAGTCGCGAACGGCCGCCCGGTGCGGCCGCGCGACGCCGCCAGCCTGGTGATCCTGCGCCGCTCGCGCGGCCGCACCGAGGTGCTGCTGGGCAAGCGCCACTCGCGCCATCGTTTCATGCCCGACGTGTTCGTCTTTCCGGGCGGCCGGCTGGACCGGCAGGACCTGGCGACGCCCGTCAGCGACGACCTGCGCCGCGACGTCGCCGACAAGATGCAGCGCAAGTGGTCGGCGGAGAAAGCCCGCGGCCTGGCCGTCGCGGCGGTGCGCGAGACCCTGGAAGAAACCGGCCTCAGGATCGGCACGATGGCCGGCGGCAGCCTGCAGCCCGACCTGAGCGGGCTCGACTATATCGCCCGGGCGATCACCCCGCCGGACAATCCGATCCGCTTCCACGCCCGGTTCTTCGTGATCGACGCCGAGCACGCCCGGGGCCGGGTGCGCAACAGCCACGAGCTGTCCGAGCTGCAGTGGCGGCCGCTTGGCGAAGCCCTGCAGATGCCGATCGTCGACGTCACCGAGTTCGTGCTGCAGGAGATCGAGCGCCGCCTGGACGGCTGGCGTCCGCCGGGCGTACCGCTGTTCAGCTACCGCCGGGGCCGCGCGCACGTGCGCTATGAGCGCTGAACCGCTCGCCGCCAGCGCCCTCAGCAGACCGCAACGCCGGCGCGCCCTGGCCGCCATCATCGGCTCGATCGCGATCTACGGCATCAGCATCGGCCTGAGCGGCCCGCTGCTCGCCCTGGTGCTGGAGAAGCGGGGCGTCGGCAGCACGCTGATCGGCCTCAACACGGCGATGCTGGCGGTGGCGATGCTGCTGTTTTCGCCGCTGATCCCGCGACTGGCGCTGCGCTTCGGCTATCGCCAGGTGATGGTGTGGTCGGTGCTGGCGGAAGCGGCCTGCTTTGCCGTCCTGCCGTTTGCCGACAGCCTGCTGGTCTGGTTCGCGGTCCGGCTGGTCATGGGGGCGTCGGCCATCGGCCTGTTCATCACCGGCGAGACCTGGCTCAACGAGCTTGCCGACGAGCATACCCGGGCACGCCTTCTGAGCGTCTACAACACCGTCCTGGCGCTGGCGTTCGCCGGCGGCCCGGTGCTGATCTCGGTGACCGGCACGGACGGCGCGCTGCCCTTCCTCACCGCCGCCGCGATCGTGCTGCTCGCCGGCATCCCGCTGCTGACCGGCCCCGGCGGCCGGCCGGCCGGGGCCGAAGGCAAGCCGGCCAGCCTGCTGTTGCTGCTGACCCGCAGCCCGGCACTGGCAGCGGCGATTTTCCTGTTCGCATTCATCGACCTGGCGGCCGGCCCGTTGCTGCCGCTGTTCGGCGTACGCCACGGCATGAGCGAAGCCAGCGCCGCCCTGATGCTGACCATGCTGGCCCTGGGCAACGTCGTGCTGCTGTTCCCCATCGGTTGGCTCGCCGACACCGTCGATCGCGGCCTGGCCCTGTTGCTGTGTGCCGGCGCCACCATGATCGGCGCCCTGGCGCTGCCGCTGCTGATCGAGGACAGGGTGCTGCTATGGCCGATGCTGTTCGTCTGGGGCGGCTTTTTCGCCGGCATCTACACCGTCGCCCTGACCCTCGTCGGACAGATGTACAAGGGTGCCGAGCTGGTGTCCGCCAACGCCACCATCGGCCTGATCTGGGGCCTGGGCGCCCTCACCGGACCGTCGGTGGCCGGGGTGGCGATGGAGCTGGCGCCCGATCGCGGCCTGCCCTGGGTGATCGCCGCTGCCGCGGCCGCATTTCTGGTGCTGGCGACGATCCGCCATCGCCAAGGCGCCTTCCGGCGACCACCGGCGGATGGTTGACATCGCCAGCGGCGCAACTATGTTCGCGCCGTTGCAACGGATTTTCGCTGGAGTGCGGTCATGGCCAAGCCCGCCGGTATCAAAGTCAAGCTCGTCAGCACCGCTGACACGGGCTACTACTACGTCACCAAGAAGAACCCGCGGACGCAGACCGAGAAGCTGGTCATGAAGAAGTACGACCCGGTCGCCCGCAAGCACGTCGAGTTCAAAGAAGGCAAGATTAAGTAGCGCCGCTAAGTAGCTCTACTTAAACGCCTTTTCTATCCGGAACATTCGCCGCGACGGCCGCGGCAACAAGGCCTGATCAGGCCCGTCGGATCTCGTCCGGCGGGATGTCGGCTTCGGCCAGGACGACGCGGTTGCGGCCCTGGTTCTTGGCCGCGTACAGCGCCTCGTCGGCGCGCCGCAGCATGTCCTCACCGGTGTCGGTATCGCGCTGGCTGATGGCGACGCCGATGCTTACCGTCACCGGGATATCGATGCCGCTGTAGTTGAGCCGGAACGGTTCCTCGGCGACCAGTTGCCGCAGACGCTCGGCGACGGCCTGACCCTGCGCGGCGTCGGCGTCGGGCATCAGCACGACGAATTCCTCACCGCCGAATCTCGCCAGCAGGTCGATACCGCGGATTTCCCGCCGCACGCGGATGGTGAATTCCTTCAACGCTTCGTCGCCCGCGGCGTGGCCGTGGGAATCGTTGATCTCCTTGAAGCGGTCGAGGTCGAGCATCAGAAGCGCAGCCGACTTGCCGTCCCGCAAGGCGCGCTGCACCAGGTTGCCCAGGTGCGATTCCAGGTAGTTGCGGTTGTGCACGCCGGTCAGGGAGTCGGTCACCGCCATGGCCACGCTCATCTGCACGTTGGCGCGCAGTCGGCTCTGGAAGCGGCGGTGGCGCACCTGCGTGCGCACCCTTGCCTTCAGCTCGTTCGGATCGATCGGCCGGATCAGGTAGTCGTTGACGCCGAAATCGAGGCCCTTGATCAGCCGCTCCAGGTCCGCCGGCGAGTCGTCGACCAGGATCAGCTGCGGCACGTGCCGGCCTTCGTCCATCGAGCGCATCTGCGAACACAGGCGCAGTCCGTCCTGCGCGCGCAGGCCCAGCGAGACCACGAGCAGGTCCGGCTCGCCGGTCCTGAGCTCGTGCAACGCTTCTTCGGCATCGGCGGTGATCACCACGATATGATCGTCCGCCAGCGCCTGCTCGATGTTGCGGGCATAGACCTCGCGATCCTCGATCACCAGGATCCGGCCGCCCAGGCCGTTGGTCTGTTCCGGTCTGCCTTCGGCAATGCCGAACCCGGAGCCGGTGACCTCGCGCAGCCGCAGCTCGTCGAGCATCAGCTTCAGGCGCAACAGCGAACGAACGCGGGCGAGCAAGGCGACATCGTTGATCGGCTTGCTGAGAAAATCGTCGGCCCCCGCCTCCAGGCCCTGGACCCGGTCGACGGCGTCGTTCAATGCCGTGACCATGACCACCGGGATGTGCATGGTATCGGGATCGGCCTTCAGACGACGGCACACCTCGAAGCCGTCCATCTCCGGCATCATGACGTCGAGCAGGACGATGTCGGGGTTTTCGGCCGCGGCGATCTCCAGCGCCTCGGCACCGCTGCTGGCGGTCAGAACCTCGAAGTACTCGCGGGCGAGCTTCGCCTCGAGCAGCCTGACGTTAGGAACCAGATCGTCTACGACGAGGATGCGCGCGGACATCGGCCCTCAATCGAGGAAGCGCTTCACCGTGTCCAGGAACTGCTGGACCGAGATCGGCTTGGCGATGTACGCCTCACAGCCGCCGACCCGGATCTTCTCCTCGTCTCCCTTCATGGCGAACGCGGTCACCGCGACCACGGGAATCGACTTCAGGTCGTCGTCTTCCTTGATCCACTTGGTCACTTCCAGGCCCGACACCTCAGGCAACTGGATGTCCATCAGGATCAGGTCGGGGTGCTTGTCGCGGGCGATTGCCAGGGCTTCCATGCCATCCTTGGTCTGCAAGGTCTGGTAGCCGTGTGCATCGAGGAGATCATGGAACAGCTTCATGTTGAGGTCGTTGTCCTCAACGATCAGTACGGTTTTTGCCATGGCCTCGACTCTACAGATCCCTTGCTGCCGGACACGCTGCCCGGCGCCTGTGGATGGCGGACATATCTAACCGCGCAAATAGTAAGGAAATTGTTAACCTCTCCACAGTCCCAGCCGGCCTGGTGAAGGCAACAAACATGGTCCTGTCACAAGATAGCGCTGAAGCCGTCGCATTGCAGGCTTTTACTCATCTGCTGGGACAACCGGCCGCACTCGAGCGGTTCTCGGCCCTGACCGGACTGGCCGGCGTCGCCGGCGACGAGCTCAAGCGGCTGGCCGCCGACCCGGCTTTCCTGGCCGGGGTGCTGGACTATTATCTCGGCAACGAGGCCGAGCTGATGGAGATGTGCGAGGCCGTCGGCCTCGACCCCGAACTGCCGATCCAGGCCCGGCGCCGGCTGCCCGGTGCCACGTTGGAATAACCTCTTGCGAGCGTCATGAGCGAACCGCCCCAGGAAGTCTTGAGCCAGCTCGACGCGCTGACGTTGGCGTCAGACCGCCCCTTGCTGATCACCGACGCGGATGAGGTGCTGTTCGCTTTCGTGCGCGGTTTCGAAGCCTTCCTGGAAACCAAGGGCTTTATCTTACGGCTTGATTCCTTTGCCCTTTCCGGCAACGTCCGGGAACGCGACAGCGATGCGGAAGTGCCCGCGCCCGAGGTGCGCGCACTGATCCAGAACTTTTTCGACGACTGCACGGAACAGCTCGAACCCGTCGCCGGCGCGGCCGTCGCCCTGGCGGCGCTGACCCCGCGGCTGCAGGTCCTGGTGCTGTCGAACGTGCCGCTGCCGCAGCGCGCGGCCCGCCAGCGGGCGCTGAAATCGAGCGGCATGGACTATCCGTTGATCGCCAATATCGGCCGTAAGGGCGGTGCCGTTGCACGGCTTGCCGAGGCCGTCGATGCGCCCGTCTTCTTCATCGACGACATCCCCCACAACATCACCTCGGTGGCGGAATCCGCAGCCCATGTGACGCGCCTGCATTTCGTCGCCGATCCCCGGCTCGCCCGACTGCTCGGCAAGGCCGAGCACGCCCACGCGCGAATCGACGATTGGCCGACCGTCAGGACGTTCATCGAGCAGCGCCTGCACGAACACGGCTATTGAGCATGCCGGCGGCGCTACGCACGGGTGTGGACCTGGGCGGAACCAAGATCGAGGCGCTGGTGCTCAACGCGACCGGCACCGAACGGGCCCGACACCGGGTTCCCAGCCCGCAGGGCGACTACGACGCCACGATGCGCGCCATCGCCACCCTGGTCGACCGGGTCGAACAGCAGGCCGGCGGCGGCAGGGGGCCCGTCGGCATCGGCATTCCCGGCGCCCTGTCGCCCGCCAGCGGGCTGGTCAAGAACGCCAACTCGACCTGGCTGATCGGCCGCCCCTTCGACCGCGACCTGCAGGCAGCGCTCGGTCGGCCGGTACGGCTGGCCAACGATGCCAACTGCTTTGCCCTGTCCGAGGCGACGGACGGCGCCGGTGCCGGCGCGCACAGCGTGTTCGGGGTCATCCTCGGTACCGGGACCGGCGGCGGTATCGTCGTCGATGGCCGCCTGCATGCCGGTCCCAACTTGATTGCCGGCGAATGGGGGCATGTCCCCCTGCCCTGGCGCGACGCCGGCGATGATCGCGGCCCGCCGTGCTACTGCGGCAAGCACGGCTGCATCGAAACCTATCTGAGCGGGCCGGCCCTGAGCCGGGCGCATCATGCACGCAGCGGCGAGAGCCTGTCGCCGGCCGAGATCGAGGCCCGGGCCGCCGCCGGCGATGGCACCGCGGAACTGAGCCTGCGTCACTACGAAGCCAACCTGGCCAAGGCCCTGGCGATGGTGATCACGATCCTCGATCCCGAGGTCATCGTGCTGGGGGGCGGACTCTCCAACCTCGCCCGCCTGTACGACAACGTACCCAGGCTGTGGTCGTCTTTCGCCTTCTCCGATGAGCTGTCGACACGGCTGGCACCGGCACGCCATGGCGATGCCAGCGGCGTGCGCGGCGCCGCCTGGCTGTGGCCGGCCGAGTCCGCGTCATGACCCACAGTCTGTGCCGCGACTGCCTGTGGACGACGCAGGGGACGGCAACACCGGCGCGCTGTCCGGCGTGCAACTCGCCGCGACTGCGCGGTCACGACGAACTGGCGAGCCTGGCCATCGCCCACATCGATTGCGATGCCCTCTACGCCAGTATCGAGAAGCGCGACGCCCCCGATCTGCGCGACAAGCCGGTGATCGTCGGCGGCGGCCGCCGCGGCGTCGTCAGTGCGGCCTGCTACATCGCCCGGCGCTATGGCGTGCGTTCGGCAATGCCGATGTTCAAGGCCCGCCGCGCCTGCCCGCAGGCCGTCGTCATCGCCCCCGACATGCGCAAGTACGCTCAGGTCGGGCGCCAGGTGCGTGAGATCCTCAAGAGCTACACGCCGCTGGTCGAGCCACTCTCCCTCGACGAAGCGTTCCTCGACCTGTCCGGCACCGACCGCCTGCATGGCGGCGCGCCGGCACGGACCCTGGCCCTGATCGTGCGACGGATCGAAGCCGAGGTCGGCGTGAGCGCCTCGATCGGCCTGTCCTACAACAAGTCGCTGGCCAAGATCGCCTCGGACCTGGACAAGCCACGCGGGTTTGCGGTGATCGGCCGGGCGGAGGCGCGCGACTTCCTGGCCGGCCAGCCGGTCAGCATCATCTGGGGTGCCGGGCGGGCGCTGCAGCGCAAGCTGGCCAAGGATGGCATCATCTCCGTGGCGCAATTGCAGCAGATGGATCAGGACGAACTGGTCGCCCGCTACGGCGCCATGGGCCTGCGCATGGCCCAGCTCGCCCGCGGCGTCGACCCGCGCCAGGTTACCCCGAACGCGCCGACCAAGAGCGTGTCGTCGGAGACCACTTTCGCCGACGATATCGGCGACGCCGAGGAGCTCGACCGCATCCTCTGGCAACAATGCGAGCGCGTGGCGGCACGCCTGAAGGCGTCGGGCCTGGCCGGCGGTACGGTGACCCTGAAGCTGAAGACGGCCGACTTCCAGATCCGCACCCGCTCGCAGTCGCTGCCCAATCCGACCCAGCTTGCCGATACCATCTACCGCCACTGTCAGCGCCTGCTGCGACGCGAAGCCGACGGCACCCGTTATCGCCTGCTCGGTGCCGGCGTCTCGCAGCTGGTCGCCGACGCCCATGCCGACCCGCTCGACCTGGCGGATCCGGGCGCGGGGCAACGGGCCGAGGCGGAACGTGCCCTCGACCGGGTGCGCGAGCGGTTCGGCTCCGAGGCCATCCGCAAAGGGCGCGGGCTGGCCCGCTCCGGCCGGTCGGGCCGGCCCGGCTCTGGCTGAGGCCAGGCGCCCCGGGCGTCGCTGTCAGTCGCAGTCCGGGATGGCGAGGCCGGCCAGCTCGACCAGGGTCCCGCGCAGGCGGAGGTCGCCGTAGTCGAGAACGACGTCGTCGGAGACACCGTTGGCATAGAGCCGGAAATGGACCTCGAACTCGGGAACCGAGGCCTGGGTGGCAAGCGGATAGTAGCCGGTCTGCACCGGCCAGGAATCGATACCGGCCAGCAACTCATGCACAGCATCGCCGGCAGCCGCCGGCGCCTGTCGCCGGCCGATGAAGCTCACGGTCTCGCGCATCCCGTCCGACGAGCCGTCGAACAGCAGGACCCGTACCTGCCGCTCGCCGGCCAACGCGCTGGCCAGCAGCCGGTTGTTGAAGGCCACCGGAAACGCGGTGCCGGCCGGCAACGGCTCCGTCTCTCCCGCCGGCTTGCGATAGAGCACCGAACCGGCGCCCCCGACCCGGTCCAGGGTCGCCTGACCAAAGCGCGCCTCGTCCAGCGTGCCGTTGACGTAGTGCTCGCTGGCAAAGCCCAGACGCAAACCGTCACGCCCCTCGGCCAGGGCGACGCGGAAGTCGTTCAGGCGCTGCTGTTCGCCGGCGCGCAGGCGGGTCACCATGCGCTGGTTCAGTTGATAGTCCTCGCAGCTCGCCGACAGCTCGAGCACCAGCCGCCCGTCGAGCTGGACCTCCACGCCGGTGCCGTCGGGGCGCAGGTCATAAACGGCGCGGTGCGGCAGGAACTCCAGCGCCAGCAGCGGCCCGGGCAACAGGACCACAAAGAAACACAGGAATATCTTCCAAACCAGCTTGACGTTCATCACGGCGCGCGTCCCCTCAGCCACTGCACTGCCAATACGGCCCGGCAAGTCCCGCCACAAGGCCCCCGCGACCCGGCAGATTCTGCCCATTGGCCGGCGCCGGGTTGCGGAAAACTGCGATTCATCGCCTGGCACGGCCATTGCACCTCCGCAGCACGTGCTGTTGCCACCCAGAGTACAGTGGAGTTGACATGCCACCTGCAACCGCGACCCTGATACACACCTCGGCGGCGCTGACGCAAGCGCCGCAGGTGCCGACACCAGACGGCCCGACCCTGCGCGCGCTGATCGCCCGACACGAGATCGGCGAAAGCGCAGACAGCCAGGAGCTGCTGCGCCACGTCCTCGACTTCGCCGTCGCCGCCGAGCAGACCATCGCCGAGCAGTCCGCGCGCATCGCCGAGCTGGAAACGATGACGACCACGGACGAGCTTACCGGCCTGGCCAACCGGCGCGGCTTCAAGCGCGCCCTGGCGCATGCCCTCGACCTCGCCGGCCGCCACAACGAGATGGGCGTGGTCACGTTCATCGACCTCGATCATTTCAAGGCGATCAACGACGGCTACGGTCACGAAGCCGGGGATGCCTTGCTGATCCATACTTCCGCCATGCTGCGCGCGCTGGTCCGCACCAGCGATGTCGTCGCCCGCCTCGGCGGCGACGAGTTCGCCGTGCTGATGGAGCGAGCCGACCCGATCAGCGGCATCGACCGGGCGCAGATGCTGCAGCGCGAGCTCAACCGCTCGACCGCGCGCTGGCGCGACATGGACCTGCCGGTCCGCGCCAGCATGGGCACCCAGACCTTCGGTGCCGGCGACACGGTGAACAGCATCCTGCGCAACGCCGACCTGGCGATGTACCGCGACAAGAAGGACCGCCACGACACCCATTGACGTCGGCCCTCAGCGACACCCCCCCGGGGCTGCAAACGCCCCACCTCGCGCGTACGGCGGCTTCCAGCAAAGGAGGCCGCCGTTACGCGTTGGCCGCGGCCGGTTCGCCGACGATCAGGGCCGACAGGCCGGGTCCGTGGCGACCGAGTTCGCCGAGCTCGACCGGCCGGAGTTCGGCGCCGGCAAACAGCGCCGACAGCGTCTGCGCCGCCGCTTCGTCACCGCGCCCGCCGTAGACCGGCATCAGCACGCAATCGTTGACCACGCGGTAACCCAGATAGCTCGCCAGGCCGCCGCCGCCGGCAACCTGGCCGGCTGCCGCGGGCATGGCGACGTCGATCAGCTCGAGCGGACGTCCCAGCGCATCGGTGGCATCGGCCAAGGTCGCCCGGTTGTCCGCCAGCAGCCGGCGCCAGGGATGGCCGGCATCGGCATCCGCGCAGGCGATGCGGCCAGGGGCGACGAAACGGGCCAGCGGCACCAGCTGGCCATCGCCGACGTGGCCAAGCGGCGCGCCGTCGAGCCAGATCACCTTGCGGATGCCCAGGTAGAGCGCCAGCAGGTCCTCGACCTGCCGTTGATCCAGGGTCGGGTTGCGGTTGGCGTTGAGCAGGACGTCGCGGGCGGCCAGCGGCGTGCCCTGACCATCGCCGCTGATCGCACCGGCCTCCAGCGTCAGCGGACAGTCATAGCGGATCAGGCCGAGCCTTTTTGCCAGCCAGTCGGCGAAGCTGTCGTCGCCCTCGTAGTCATGCACGCGGTTGCCCCAACCGTTGAAGCGACAGCAGAGCGCGGCCGCATCGCCGCTATCGTCGCGCAGGAACAGCGGCGCCAGATCGCCGAGCCAGGCATCCTCCACGGTCCCGCCCAGGATTTCCGCCCGGCGCGCCAGCTGCAACGCGGCCTGGGCGGCATAGCGCGGCGGCACCACGATCGTCACCGGCACGATCTCGGCGATTGCCCGGGCAACCGCGGCAAAGGTCAGGCCGACATGCTCGAAGTCGGCGCCCCAGGTGTCGAGCCGGCTGGGCCAGGAGAGCCAGCAGCGGCCGACCGGCTGCCAGTCCGGCGCCAGGGCGTAGCCGTCGATGGCCGGCAGCGGGTCCATCCCGGCCACCTAGCCCGCGGCGTCCAGCTCGGCCGGCAGGCCGAACAGTTCCTGGGGGTCGGCGATGTCGCGCAGCCGGTGCCGGCCCAGCGAGACCAGGCTGCCGTCGTGCCCGTCGCAGGCCCGAAAGAAGGCCTCGGAGGCCAGCAGATGGCGGTTGAGTTGGTGACAGGCCCCCTCGATCCGACTGGCCTCGTTCACCGCCTGGCCGATCACGGTGAAGTCGAGGCGGCCCTCGACGCCGACGTTGCCGTACATGACGTCGCCCAGGTGCAGCGCCAGGTCGGTTTCCATCTCCGGTCTGCCGTCCCGGCGGCGCCGACGGTTGATGTCGTCAATGCCGGCCAGGGCCGCGCGGGCGGCCTGCAGCGCCCTGCCACAGGCCGCGCCGGTACCATGCTGATCGATGTCGAACACCGCGAGCACGCCGTCGCCCATGAACTTCAGCACCTCCCCGCCGGCATCGAGCACCGGCCGGGCCAGGCAGTCCAGATAGTCGTTGAGCATGTGCACGACCTCGCGCGCCGGCAATTCCTGGGACAGCCGGGTGAACCCCCGCAGGTCGGCAAAATAGATCACCGCGCGGATGCGGCTCACGGCGCCGCGGTCGATCGCGCCGTCGAACACGCGCTGGCCGGGGTCGCTGCCAAGGTAGGTGGCGGCAATCGAGTGTGCCGTCTCGTTGGTCGCCTCGGCCCGCATCGCCAGCGCGAAAATCGGATAGCTGGCGTCGATCAAGGCCAGCTGCTCGTCGCTGAAACCGCCAACGCGGTCAGTCAGCCAGGACACGATCAGGCCGTCACCTTCCAGGCCGCCACCGACGTTGTCGTAGTGGGATCCGAAGCCAACCAGGCGGACGTAGTAGTCGGTGGCGCCGGCGGCACGGAAATCGCTGTAGATCGCGAACTCACGCTCTGCCGGCCCGTCCAGCCGCTGGCGCAGCCTGGGCAGGCCGCGCAGCAGCATGTCGTGGAACGGGCTGACCAGATATTCTGCATTCTGGTCTTGCCGGTTGCGCAGATAGGTCTCCCTGGTCGGCACATCGTCCTCGCGACGCCAGATGTAGCTAAAGCCGTCATACAGCGGATGCAGCGTCTGCACGCCGGCGAACAGCCGGAGAATCGGCACCCCGGCGTCCACCAGACGCGCGCAATAGCCGTCGACCAGCCCGGCCATGTCACCGCCGCGCAAGCCGCGTTCCACCAGCCAGCCGTTCAGGCCACCGCCTAGCGTTGGATCTGCACCGGCCGGCCTGCTGTCCGCATCTGTCATGGCAACTCCCGTTGACAAACAATAGGTATTCCCGCTCAAGGTTTCGAGATGCCGAACGCGACAACGGCGGCCGGCGAAAAACAAACGAGGAGACGAGGATGAGCGGTGAAGTCGAAGCCAGGCTGCGCGCAGCCAACATTGAATTGCCGCCGGCGCCGGCGCCGGCCGCGAACTACGTGCCGTTCGTGGTCAGCGGCCATCTCGCCTACATCGCCGGGCAGGTCCCGTTCGTCGGCAGCGAGCGCCATTTCATCGGCAAGGTCGGGGACGTCTACGATCTCGCCCAGGCACAAGACGCGGCCCGGATCGTCGGTCTCAACATCATCGCCCAGGTCAGGGCTGCCTGTGACGGCGACCTCGATCGTGTCCGCCGTTGCGTCAAGCTGGGCGGCTTCGTCAACTGCACCCCCGACTTCGTCCAGCATCCGCAGGTCATCAACGCCGCCTCCGACCTGATGGTCGACGTGTTCGGCGAGGCCGGCCGGCACGCCCGCTTCGCCGTCGGTGCCCCTGCCCTGCCGTTCGACGTTGCCGTCGAGATCGACGCCATTTTCGAACTGGCATGAGCCGGCTGCCCGGCTGGCTGCTGGCGAAGCCGATCTCCCATCGCGGCCTGCACGACGCCGCGAGCGGTGCGATCGAGAACTCGATGACGGCGATCGCCCGTTCGGTCGATGCCGGCTTCGGCATCGAGCTCGACGTCCGCATGTCGGCCGACGGCGTCGCCATGGTGTTCCACGACGAGGCGCTCGACCGCCTGACCGGCAGCACCGGCGCGATGGCGGATCGCACCGCCGCCGAACTGCAGGCGCTGCCGCTGTCGGGCAGCGGCGATACCATTCCCAGCCTGGCGCAGGCGCTGGCGCTGGTCGCCGGCCGCGTTCCGGTGATCGTCGAAATCAAGCACCTGACCGGCAGCGTCGGTGCCCTGGAGGCGGCGACGCTGTCCGTGCTGCGCGGCTACCCGGGCAGCTTCACCGTGCAGTCTTTCCGGCCGGAGACCCTCGACTGGTTTCGCCGCCAGGCACCGGACATCGTCCGCGGCCAGCTGTCGTGCGACTTCGAACGGCGGCCTGCGGCCCGCAGCCTGGGCGCCGGCCGCCGGGCGATGCTGCGGCGGCTGATGTTCGGCTATCTGTCGCAGCCGGACTACATCTCCTATGACATCGAGGATCTGCCCTACCGACCGGCGCAACGGCTGCGTCGCCGGGGCTATCCCTTGATCGGCTACACCGCCCATACGCGGGCGGAACTGACCCGCATCGAAGCCTATATTGACAACATCATCTTCGAGGGCTTCCGCCCGCTCTGACCCCTGACGGGTTCGCCGGACCGCGACGAGGCATGACGGAAACAGAAACAGACACGACAGTGGTCGCCAGGCTGGTGCAGGACATCAGCGAGCTGCCGGCAGCGCAATGGGATGCCTGCGCCGGCACGGACAACCCCTTCGTCAGCCATGCATTTCTGTCGGCCCTGGAGGACAGCGGCTCGGTTTGCCGCGAACGCGGCTGGGGCCCGGTTCACGTGGTGATGACGGCCGACGACGGCAGCCTGCGGGCCTGTGCGCCGCTGTATCTGAAGAGCCACAGCCGGGGCGAGTACATCTTCGACTACGGCTGGGCCGACGCCTACGAACGGGCCGGCGGACGCTATTACCCCAAGCTGCTGTCGGCGGTGCCGTTCACCCCGGTGACCGGGCCGCGCCTGCTGGTACCGCCGGGACCCGGGCAGGAGCGGGTGCGCCGTGAACTGGTCGCCGCCCTGGTGGCGGCGAGCGAGCAGCTCGATATCGCTACCGTGAACATCAATTTCCTGCCCGAGGAAGATACCGCTCTGCTGGAGGAGTACGATTTCCTGCACCGTACCGACCAGCAGTTTCACTGGTACAACCGCGGCTACGCCTGCTTCGACGATTTCCTGGGCGATCTCTCATCGCGCAAGCGCAAGACCATCCGCCGCGAACGACGCGGCGCGCTGGACTCCGACATCGCCATCGAGGTGCTGACCGGAGACGACCTGACCGAAGCGCATTGGGACGCCTTCTTCGCGTTCTACATGGACACGGGCGGGCGCAAATGGGGTACGCCCTATCTCAACCGCCGCTTCTTCAGCCTGATCAACGAACGCATGCGCGACAAGATCGTCCTGATCATGTGCCGGCGCGCTGGCCGCTACATTGCCGGGGCGCTCAATTTCGTCGGCAGCGATGCGATCTACGGCCGCCATTGGGGCTGCATCGAAGACCATCGGTTCCTGCACTTCGAAGCCTGCTACTACCGGGCGATCGACTTCGCCATCGAGCACGGCCTGGACCGGGTCGAGGCCGGCGCCCAGGGACCGCACAAGCTCGCCCGCGGCTACCTGCCGACGCTGATCCACAGCGCCCATCATATTCGCCATGAAGGCTTCCGCCGCGCCGTGGCCGACTTTCTGCGTCACGAACGACGCGAAGTAGCCCAGGATGCGGCCTATCTGGCCGACCGCACGCCGTTCCGCCGCGGCGAGCACGCCAGCCTCGAGTGATCGCGTCAGTAGCGCAGGCGCTGCCGACAGCGCAGGCAGCGGGTGCCGTCGGTGACCCCCGTCAGCGTGGTGGCGGTATCGCATTGCGGGCAGCGCAGATGGCAGAGCGCGGCGTAGAGAGGGACCAGCACCAGCAGTCCGATGGCCGTCAGCGGCAGGCCGGCCAGGGCGAAAAAGATGCTGGCGAACACGCTGCCGGCGACGGCACGGGTGAAACGGTCGCGGCGGCGGGCATACTCGCCGATCGCCGGCCAGTCGGCCTGGCCCGGTGCCGGGCGGCCGCCGGAACGCCGGGCGACCGCCGAACCCGGTCCACCGTGGCGCAACAGCCGCGTCATGACCGCCGCCCCCACCGCCAGGGCAAAGGGCGTCAGGAACAGCGCGCCGAACAGCAGCAATATCGCGGTATCTTTCGACATCTGCCCGCTCCGGGCCGATCGTCGTGATAGTGTAACGCCAATTCCGCGGCGGCGGGAAGCGGTCACTAAACAGCCGCGGCGGGCAAGCGGATCGATGGCCAGGCAAACATGGAGGGGCCCCATGAGCCAGGACAAGGACTGCATCTTCTGCAAGATCGTCGCAGGCGAGATTCCCTGTTTCAAGCTGTTCGAAGACGATCGCGTGCTCTCGTTCATGGACATCAACCCGTTCAACGACGGCCATTGCCTGGTGATCTCCAAGGCACATCACAAGGATCTGTTCGCTGCCAGCGGCGACGACCTGGCAGCCGTAGCCCGCGCCGTGCAACGGGTTGCCGCGGCGGTCAACGCGGCGATGCAGCCCCAAGGGATGAACATCATCCAGGCCAACGGGCCGGCTGCCGGGCAGACCGTGTTCCACTACCACTGCCACGTCTTCCCCCGCCATGGCGATGACGACGCCCTGCTGAACTGGGGCCACAGGCCCGGCGACATGGCCCGGATCGAGGCCAACCATCGGCAGATCCTGGCGGCAATGGACTGAGCGGGCATGATCATCGCCCAGATCAGCGACTTCCACGTCTCGTTCCCGGACAGCGGGATGGACCGGCGCAACCGTACGGCGGACCATCTCCAGGCCGCGGTGGCACGCCTGAACGCCCTGACGCCGCGGCCGGACGTGGTGCTCGCCACCGGCGACCTGGTGGAACAGGGCGCGGTGGAGGAATACGCCCGCCTGGCGGAGATCCTGGCGCCGCTGACGATGCCCGTGCTGCCGATCCCGGGCAACCACGACGAGCGCGACAACCTGCGCGCGGCGTTTCCCGATCACGCCCACCTGCCTGGCACGGGCGAATTCCTGCACTACGTCGTCGACGACTACGCAGTCCGCCTGGTCGCCCTCGACACGGTGATCCCGGGGGCCAGCGGTGGCGAGTTGTGCGCCGAGCGCCTGGCTTGGCTCGACCAACGCCTGGGCGAAGCGCCGGATCGGCCGACATTGGTGTTCATGCACCACCCGCCGTTCGTCACCGGGCTGGCAAAGATGGACACCATGGGCCTGCGCAACCCCGACGACCTGGCCGCGGTCATCGCCCGCCATCTCCAGGTCGAGCGGATCGTCGCCGGCCACCTGCACCGGCCGATCGTCCGCCGGTTTGCCGGCACGGTGGCAAGCACCTGCCCGTCGACCGCACATCAGATCGCCCTCGACCTGCAACCGACGGAAAAACTGGCAATAGTGATGGAGCCGCCGGCGATCGCCGTGCACGCCTGGCTGCCCGACGGCGCCGGGCTGGTCAGCCACACGGTCTACGTCAACGACTATTCGGCGACGCCGATCTTCGACGGCAAGGACTGGATCACGTCGCCAGCGTAAGGCCCATTTCCCAGAAGGCGGCTTCCAACCGGGTCGCCTGACGGAAGGTCGTCTGCAGCGTCGTCTCCCGCCCCGGCGTCAGGCGCTCGGCGGCAAGGCGATCGAGTTGCTCGGCCGCCGCCACCGCAACCTCGCGGTAGTCCTGGCCGGCATACATGTCGATCCAGCTGCTGTAGGGGTTGTTCTCGCGCCGGGTCCCGGGTGCGGCGGCCAGCGCCGCGCCGATCTCGCCATAGCCGACGACGCAGGGTGCCAGCGCCACCATCAGGTCGAGGCTGTCGCCGGCCATGCCACGCTCCAGCACATAGCGGGTGTAGGCCATCGTCGCCCCGGCTTCCGGGGCCGCCAGCATGTCCGTCTCGCTGATCCCCCAGCCGGCGCAATAGTCGACGTGCAGGCGCATCTCCACGTCGAGCAGCGCGTTCACGGTCGCCGCCGCCGCGCGCATGTCCGCCAGGTTGTCCGCCTTGTAGATCGCAAGGCCGTAGGCGCGGGCAAAGTGCACGAGGAACAGGTAGTCCTGGATCAGGTAGTGCCGGAACGAGGCTTCCGGCAGGCTGCCCGCGCCAAGTTGCTGCACGAAAGGATGCGCCACATAGGCCTGCCAGTCGGCGGCACAGCCCGCGCACAGGCGGGCGAAATAGCTTTCGGGCGCGACCAGCCGGGGGGACGTCGTCATGGCCACGCCTCAGCCCAGCAGCAGGTTGCGCGTTGCCGCCGGCAGTTTCAGGACGATGCCGTCGAGCTCGTCGGTCACTGTCAGCTGGCACCCGAGCCGCGAGGTGCGCTCGAGGCCGAACGCCAGATCGAGCATGTCGGTCTCTTCCTCGCTGGCCGCTGGCAGCCGGTCGAAGTAGCCGGGGTCGACGACCACGTGGCACGTCGAGCAGGCCATGCAGCCTTCGCAGGCGCCCTCGATGTCGACATCGTAGCGCCGCGCCACCTCGAGGATGGTCTCGCCGACGTCGGCCTCGACCTCCTCGCGCTGCTTACCGTCGGCGCTGGTGAATACGACCTTGGGCATGCATGGAGTTCCTGTGCTGTCAGGTTGGCGCCAGGCCGCGGGCGGGACATGACCGGCGGCAGCGGGGCGACACCATCCGCAGCCGCCGCAGCGGCGTCAACCGGGCATTGGCGGTTTCAGGGATCAGGCCGCATCTACGGCATCGCTGCCGCAGCGACGGTAGATGTCGGCCCAGGTGTCGACGAAGCGGTCGACGTCTCCGGCAGTGCTGTCCCAGCCGAGGCTGACCCGGATCGCCGTCAGCCCCTCGTCGTCGGGCACGCCCATGGCGTCGAGGACATGGCTGGCGGAGACCTTGCCTGAGGAACAGGCGGAACCGGCACTGATGGCGATGCCGGCGAGGTCGAACATCATCACCTGGGTCTCCGACTTCACCCCCGGCATTCCCAGGCAGGAGGTGTTCGGCAGGCGCGGCACGCCGGCCGCATAGACCTTGCGACCCGGCGCGATCTCGCCGGTGCGGCGTTCAATGTCGTCGCGCAGCTGCGCCAGCGCGCCGTACCGCGCCAGCCCGGCCCGCGCCAGCCGCGCCGCCTCGCCAAAACCGGCGATGCCGGCGACATTCTCGGTGCCCGAGCGGCGGCCGCGTTCCTGGCCGCCGCCGACCACCTGGGCCAGAACCTCGCGATCCTCGCGCAGGATCAGGGCGCCGACGCCCTGCGGTCCGCCGAGCTTGTGGGCCGAGAGCGACAGGAAGTCCACGCCCAGCTCGTCGATGTCGAGGGCGATCTTGCCGGCCGCCTGCACCGCGTCGGTGTGCACCAGCGCGCCGTAGCGACGGGCCAGCGCGACGATCTCGCGAACCGGTTCGATGGCGCCGGTCTCGTTGTTCGCCAGCATGATGGAAACCGTCGCCGGACGGCCTTCTTCCGCCAGCGCCCGCTCGAGCGCCGCAAGGTCGACGAGACCGTCGCCGTCCACCGCGACCACCGCGGTATCCGCGGCATGCAGCAGCGCCGGGGCCAGCACGGCGCCGTGTTCGATCGCCGAGACCACCAGCCGGCGCGCGCCAAAGCCACGTAGCGCCAGGTTGTCGGCCTCCGTGCCGCCGCTGGTGAAAATGACGTTGTCGGCGGCGGCACCGACCAGGGCGGCGACATGGCCACGGGCGTCCTCGACCCGCTTGCGCGCCAGCCGGCCCGGCGCGTGCACGGAAGAAGCATTGCCGACCGTGCCCATGACTTCCATCACCAGCCGCAGCACCTCGGGCCGCACTGGCGCGGTGGCGTTGTAGTCGAGATAGAGGCTGTCCGTGTGCACCAAGGCGTACTCCGCTGTTCCGGGCCGGCGCTATTCGGCGGCGAGGCCGTCGAGCGGCGCCAGCGGCTCTGCCGTTCGCAGGCCGCTCATGCCGCTTACGCGGCCTTCGACCACATCGGCCACGGTGACCGTCTTCAGGAACAGGTAGATCTGGTTGCCCAGTTCGTCCCACAGGTCGTGGGTCTGGCAGCGGCTGGCATCCTGGCGGCAGCCGCGACCGGTGCCGAGCTTGCAGCGGGTGGCCCGGATCGGTTCGTCCACCGCCAGCACGATGTCGGCGATCGACATGTTGTCGTGCGGCCGCGCCAGCAAATAGCCGCCGCCCGGCCCGCGCACGCTGCGGACCAGTGCCGCCCTGCGCAGACGGGAAAACAGCTGTTCCAGATAAGACAGCGAAATCTCCTGCCGCTCGGCGATATCGGCCAGCTTCACCGGCGTGCTGCCGCTGCGCGACGCCAGGTCGACCAGCGCCATCACCGCATAGCGCGCCTTCGTCGTCAGTCTCACCTTCGCCTCCTCGTCAGACCGGGCCGCAGGTCGCGGGCCGGTGTCCTAGCTTCCCGATGCACCGCCGGCGCGGTCCTCGTCGTCGTCCGTTTCCCGCTCCGCCCGCTGCAGCTCGTTCAGGCTCCAGTCCTGGTTCTCCGTCAGCTGGCGCTCGAGATCCTCCACCCGCATGGACAGGCTCTGCACCTTGTCGAGCAGGGCGTCGACCACCCGCTGCACCGGGTCGGTCAGATCCGCCCGGGTACCGTAGGCGTCGAACCGCGCGGCCTCGTCGACCTGCTCCGGCGCCCGCCCACGCGCCACCTTGGCCGGGATGCCGACCACCGTGGCGCCTTCGGGGACATCGCGCAGCACCACCGAGTTGGCGCCCACGCGGGCACATCTGCCGACCGTGATCGGCCCCAGGATCTGGGCACCGGAGCCGACGATCACGTCGTCGCCCAGGGTCGGGTGGCGCTTGCGTTCGCGTTGCGCGTCGGAATCCACCGATGGGGCGATGCCGCCCAGCGTCACATCGTGATACAGCGTGACGTTATTGCCGATTTCCGCGGTTTCGCCGATGACCACACCGTGCCCGTGGTCGATGAAGAAGCCCTGGCCGATCTGCGCGCCGGGGTGGATCTCGATCCCGGTCAGCATCCTTCCGAAATGGGAAATCACCCGCCCGAGCAGATAGAATTTAGCCCCCCACAACCAGTGCGAGAGGCGATAGAACATCACCGCATGAAAGCCCGGATAGGCCAGAATGACCTCGAGGGCCGAGCGGGCCGCCGGGTCGCGCTGCATGCAGACCCGGATGTCGTCGCGAAGAACCTTGAACATGGCGCTCACCGCTATGCTATATGTCGCTCGCCGCCGGGCCCCACGCACGTTTTGCCCACGCGCGCCTCGGCTACCTCTTCATAGGTAGTAAGCCTGACCAAATTGGTCAAGAATTGCGTGCGGCGGTGCGGCTGCAAGACAGCCCCGGCCAGCGGTGCCTTTTGCCGCGGCCGGGCGGCACTACATAGGGGAATGACGCCCTTTCCCACAGGATCATGACACAGTTGCAAGCACCGCCAATGCCCACTGCCAACTACGACCACGAGGAGTGCAGCCCCCATGCCTGAAGTGATTTTCGCCGGTCCGGCCGGCCGGCTCGAGGGGCGCTATCAGCCTGGCAAGGAAGACAACGCGCCGATCGCCATGGTCCTCCACCCGCATCCGCAGTACGGCGGGACCATGAACAACAAGGTCGTGTACAACCTCTACCAGCAGTTCACCGAGCGCGGGTTCGCCACGTTGCGCTTCAACTTCCGCGGCGTCGGCCGGAGCCAGGGGACCTATGACGGCGGTGTCGGCGAACTGGCGGACGCGGCATCGGCGCTGGACTGGCTGCAGAGCTTCAATGCCAACGCCAGCACCTGCTGGATCGGCGGCTACTCGTTCGGTGCCTGGATTTCCATGCAGCTGCTGATGCGGCGGCCGGAGATCAACGGCTTCATCTCGGTCTCGCCGCCGGCCAACATGTTCGACTTCTCGTTCCTGGCCCCCTGCCCCTCGTCCGGTCTGATCGTTCACGGCAACAAGGACGAGACCGTGCCCGAAGCCGACGTCGCCGCGCTTGCGGAGAAGCTGCAGCAGCAGCGCGGCATCACCATCGACTACCGGAAAATCCCCGGGGCGACGCACTTCTTCGAGGACAAGCTGGACCGCCTGTTCAAGGAGATCAGCAACTACCTGGACGGCGCCCTGGCCACCTCGCAGGCGGCCTGAGGCCCGGCGCCAGCGTCCCCGCGCCGCCGGCGCAGCTCAAGCCTGCCGCCGGCCGGGCGCGGCGAACAGGACGCCGCCGCTCTGCGGCGCCGGCACGCCCGTGGTGCCGGGCAGGCTCAGCGGCAGATCGCGCAGGCTGCGCACCGCCAGATAAGCGAACGCCTGCGCCTCCAGATCGTCACCGCGCCAGCCCACCGCTTCCACCGGCTCGACCGGCATCTGCAGACGCGCCGCCAGGCCCTGCATCAGGCCGCGGTTGTGCCGGCCGCCGCCGCACACCAGCCAGCGCAACGACGGCGCCGGGAAATGCGTCCGCGCCAGCGAAATCGCCTCGATGGTCAGCGCCGCCAGCGTCGCCGCACCGGTTTCCACGTCAAGCCCGCGCAACGGCAGCAGGCCGAAGTCGTCGCGGTCGAGCGACTTCGGCGGCGAACGATCGAAATAGGGATTGTCGAGCATCGCCGCGACCACATCGGCGGCGGGCTGGCCGGCCGCCGCCGTGGCGCCGTCGGTGTCCATGTCGCCGCGGCCGTGCCGGCGCATCCAGTCGTCGAGCAGGGCATTGCCGGGGCCGGTATCGAACGCCAGCAGGCTGCCATCGGCGCCGATCCAGGTGACGTTGGCGACGCCACCGATGTTCAACACGGCCAGGGGCCGGTCCAGTCCGGCCGCGAGCGCGGCGTGATAGAGCGGTGCCAGCGGCGCGCCTTCGCCGCCGGCGGCCACGTCGGCGCTGCGAAAGTCGCCGACGACATCGATGCCGGTCAATTGCGCCAGCAGCCCCGGTTCGCCGATCTGCCAGGTCCGCCGGTCTTGCGGACGGTGCAAGACCGTATGGCCGTGAAATCCGATTATATCTATATCAGAGCTACTTAGGGACGACCTCTCAAGTAACGAAGAAACAGCCTTGGCGTGTTCCAGGGTGATTTCCCGCGACACGGCGGCGACCTCGCCAGTGCCGCCCAGGACCGCTTGCAGGCGCTCGCGGAGGGCGCTCGGATAGGGCCGGGTCAGGCTCGGCCCGAACGCCTGGATCTGCTCGCCGTCCGTCGTCAGCAGGGCCGCGTCGATGCCGTCCATCGACGTGCCGCTCATCAACCCGATCGCCACGCGGCGTTGCGCCATGGCCATGCCTGCCCCGCAATTGAGCCTAACCGATCATCTGTGATACACCACGCCGCCCCGCAATGCAGTCGTCGCACGGACCGGCCCGCCATGTCGCAGTTCAAGTCAGACCTCGTACGCACGCTCGTCGAGCGCGGCTTCATGCATCAGTGCACCGACCTCGAGGGTCTGGACGCCGCCGCTGCCGCCGGTCCGATCACCGGCTACATCGGCTACGACTGCACGGCGCCGAGCCTGCACATCGGCAGTCTGGTGCCGATCATGATGCAGCGGCATATGCAGCAGACCGGCCACCGGCCGATCGTGCTGATGGGCGCCGGCACCACCAAGGTCGGCGATCCCTCCGGTCGCGACGAAAGCCGGCAGCTGCTGAGCGACGAGCAGATCGATGTCAACATGGGCGAGATCAAGAAGATCTTCGCCAACTACGTCCGCTTCGGCGACGGTCCGACCGACGCCGTCATGGCCAACAACGACGACTGGCTGTCGGGGCTGCGCTACATCCCCTTCCTGCGCGACGTTGGCCGGCATTTCTCGGTCAACCGGATGCTGTCGTTCGACTCGGTGAAGCTGCGCCTGGAGCGCGAGCAGCCGCTCAGCTTCCTCGAGTTCAACTACATGATTCTGCAGGCCTACGACTTCCTCGAACTGCACCGCCGCTATGGCTGCGTGCTGCAGCTCGGCGGCTCGGACCAGTGGGGCAACATCGTCAATGGCGTCGAGCTGGGGCGGCGGATCGATGGCGCCGCCCTGTTCGGCTTCACCGCGCCGCTGATCACCCTGGCCTCGGGCGCGAAGATGGGCAAGACGGCACAGGGCGCCGTCTGGCTCAATCCGAAGATGCTCGAGCCCTATGGCTACTGGCAGTACTGGCGCAACACCGAGGACGCCGACGTCGGCCGTTTCCTGCGCCTGTTCACCGATCTGCCGCTGCCCGAAATCGCCCGCCTGGAAGCGCTCGAAGGCAGCGAGATCAACGAGGCCAAGAAGGTCCTCGCCAACGAGGTGACGACGCTTTGCCACGGCGCGGCGGCGGCGGCGGAAGCGGCGGAGACGGCGCGTCGCACCTTCGAGGAGGGCGCCATCGGCGAGGCGTTACCATCCGTCGACGTGCCCCGCTCCGAGCTCGAGGCCGGCATCGCGGTGTTCGAACTGTTGCGCCGCACCGGCCTGTGCGCCTCCGGCGGCGAGGCCCGCCGGCTGATCAAGGGCGGCGGCGCCCGGGTCAACGACGACGTCGTCGGCGACGAGAAGGCCGTGGTGACGATGGACGACGTCGGCAGCGACGACGTCATTAAGCTGAGCGCCGGGCGCAAGCGGCACGCCCTGGTCCGCCCGGCCTGAGCCGCGCCCGGGTCCGGCCGGGCCGCTACTTCAGTTCGCGCTGTTCCTCGACTTCGCGCTCCAGATCGATCATCTCGGTGCTGACGACCGGCTCTTCCAGGCTGGTGACGATGTTGCGCAGGAACCCCGGTGCCAGCGCCGACAGCGGATTGACCGTCACTTTGGGGGCGTCGAGCGAACCCTCGATCTTGTAGGTGAAGGCGAACACGCCCTCGCCTTCGCCGCCGACGAGGACGTCGCCCAGCAGGGGGATCCGGCCCAGGACCGAGTTGATCGTATAGGACGGCACGACGGTGCCGCTGGCGTCGACCTCGCCGCTGTTGCCGTCGTGGCTGACGGTGGCGGTCAGTCCCAGCGCCGGGCCGACGGCGCGCGCATCGTCGACCGTCAGCACGCCGCGGTCGTAGGTGAAGGGCGCCCGCAGGCGCACCATCGCAATGCCGTCGCCGCGCAGCAGGTCGTCGACGCCGGTCAGCGAACCCAGCGTCAGCATCTGTGCCAGAACCGGTGCGTCCACCAGGCGGAACCCTTCGGCGCTGAGCTTGCCGGTGGCCTGCGGCAGGTCCAGGTCGGGGGTCGTGCCGTCGGGCGGGTCTTGCAGCCGGGCGAGGAACTGCATGCGACCGCCGACGGCACCGTCATACAGGCCCAAGGCCCTGGCCATGGCGCCGGCATCGTCCGAACGCAGATCGACTAGGCGGCCGCCGGCGATCGGCACGATACGCAGCAACGCCGGCGCGCCGTCGTTGACCGCGCCGCCGGCGTCGACCTGCGACCAGGTACCGTCGCGCCGCGATGCCGCGGCGCGCACGCGGGTCATGCGGATATCGTCCGACAGCAACACCGAGGCCAGCTTGGCGTTCAGGTCGACATCCGGCGTATCGGTCGCCGGCGGCGTGTCGAGGTCGAGCGCATCGGCCAGGAACGGCCGCAGATCGAGCTGCTCGCCGCGCGCCTCGACGCGAAAGGCACCGTCCGGCAGGGCCTGAACGTCGAAATCCAGGCGGGTTTCGCCGTACGTCACCTCGCGGATCTGTGCCCGCTGCAGGGCCAGTGGTACGGCCAGGCGGATATCGCCGCTGAACCGCATGTCGTCGGCCTGAAAGCGCAGGTCGGTGAGGTTCAGGCCGCTCTCCGGCGCGGAGGCGAATGTCAGTTGCATACGCGCCGGCGCGCCTGCCGGCTTGCGCCACTTGACCTCGGGAACGGCGATCTCGGTCAGCGCCAGATCGAACGAAGCCATGCCCTCGGCTCTGCCATTGGGCCCGGGGAAGATCCTCAGATCCGCCCAGGTCGGGCCGTCGAGGCGCCCGCCCAGACCGACACCGAAGGCCTCGCGCCCGGCCTGATCCAGCGACGCACGCAGCTTGATCTCGTCGCGCACGCCGGCCTGCTTGCGCAGCGGCCGGCGCCAGTCCAGTTCCGCCATGACACCGTTGATCCGTGCCGCGCCGACGGCATGCAGCGTGTCGCGATCGACCTTAACGGCAATGTCGCCGTCGCTCAGCGGCAGCCCGGCCAGCACCGACGGCACGCCATAGCCGGTGATTTCGGCCTCTGCCGCGACATCGACCTCTTCCGGTTTGACGCCCCGCTTCAACGGCACCTGCAGGCGCACGAAGCCGGTACCCTCGCCGTCCACGGTCGCGGGGTCGATGCCGACGCGGCTGGCCAGGCGCAGCGGCTTCTCGTCGATCGTCGCCAGGATCGAAGCAACCGGCCCGCGCGCCCGGAAAGTCATGTCGAGCGGTGTCGGCTTGACCTTGAAGTCGTCGATCGAGAGCAGGCCCTGGTCGATGTCGACGTCGGCGATGCGGCCGGATTCGAGCTCCAGGGTCATGCCCTTGGCGTTCAGCCGACCCCGGCCGACGGCGTCGGTGAGATGCGGCAGTTGGGCGAAGTAGCGGGTGGCGCCGTCGACGAAGCGCCATTCGAGCTGGACCATGTCCGGCCGCTTGTCGGGCGCCTGCAGTTCGCCCGGCTGGATGTCGACGACCAGACGCCCTTCCGGCACGGACCCGGCATAGACGTGCTCGACCACCCAGCGCCTTGCCCCGCTGTTCAGCGTCGGCGGCCAGTAGGTCGCCAGCTGTTCGGCCTTGAAGCCTGCCAGGCCGACTTCGCCTTGCGCCCACAGCGCGCCGCCGATCCCCCCCAGTTCGCCGACGAACTGGGCGCGAAGACCGTCGTTGAACTGCACGTCGGCCCATTCCACGGCGACGTCGGCCGCCGGCAGACTGACCTGGGCGCGCACGGCACCGCCGGAGACCTGCAATGGCAGTGGCAACAGCTCCGGCAAGGCGACCTGGCCCGGCCCGACGACGAGATCCATGGCGATGTCGGTCAGTCCATCCGCCCCGGCGAGGCGCAGGTCGACGATGCCTTCGGCCGCCAGCGTCACCCCCTGCAGGACCTCCAACCCGGCCGTCGGCAGGGCCCGCGGCAAGGCCGCCAGGGCAAGATCGCGGAACCGCACGGTGACCCCGACCTCCGGCTGATCGCCCTGACGCACGGCGCCGAGGCCGACCGGCACCTGCACGCCGCCGAGGTCGAGCAGCGCCGTCATGGTGACGTTGGTGGCGGCGGCGGTGCGGTCGACCTCCAGGCTGACATCGTCGGCCCGGAGCGCCAGGTCGGCACCGACATCGCGGAACGTGAGCCGCACGTCGCGAGCGCTGAGCCGCGGCGGACCGCCGCCGCCGCCTTCGACCGCCTCGCCGCCGCCCTGCCGCAGCACCTGCTGGGCCTCGGCGAGCGGCCAGCGCCAGCCGCCGTCGGGATCCTGCAGAAAGAACCGGCCGTCGGTCTCGCGCACGACGTGCACGTCGGCGGCCAGAACTTCGATGGCCACGGCCTCGATCCTGCCTTCGAGCATGGCGCCGGTGGCAAGCTCGACGGAGATCTGCGGGAACCGTCCCAGCACCGTCCCGTCGGGTCCGCGCAGCTCGGCGCCGACGACCCGCACGTCCAGGCGCCCGCGCTCGCCGTCCCAGGTCAGCACGGTGTCGCGAAGGTTCACCGACAGGCCTGGCGTCAGACGGCTCAGCAGGTCCTCGAACTGCGGCGTGAAACGGTGGAGCGACAGCTCCCCCTGGGCCACCAGCGCCATGAATACGACCACGCCGAGGACCAGCGGGGTCAGGATGGCGGCGACAATGCCGGCGAGGAGATGGCTGGACCGACGGATCACGCGCGCCGACTTCTACCCTGGCGGCGGATTCGCGGATCAAGCATGGAAAATCCCGCGGCGATCGCCATTATCTTCCCTGCCGCGACAACCATGGTTCCGGAGGAGTTCACGAATGACAGCCACGCTCGATGTCGGCGCCGAAGCGCCCGACTTCACGTTGCCGACGGATGGCGACAGCAGCTTCAGCCTCAAAGACATGAAAGGCCAGAAGGTCGTCCTGTACTTCTACCCGAAGGACGATACCCCAGGCTGCACGAAAGAAGCCATTGGCTTCAGCGAGCACAAGGCCGATTTCGAGCGCGCCGGCGCCGTCATCGTCGGCGTTTCCCCGGACAGCCCCGGCAAGCATGACAAATTCAAGGCAAAGCACGACCTCACCATCACCCTGGCCGCCGACGAGGACAAAGCCCTGTGCGAGGCATATGGGGTGTGGGTCGAAAAAAGCATGTATGGCCGCACCTACATGGGTGTCGAACGCGCCACCTTCCTGATCGACGAGACCGGCTGCATCGCCAACGTCTGGCGCAAGGTCAAGGTCAAGGGGCACGTCGAAGCGGTGCTGGACGCCGTCAAGGCGCACTAGGCACCGGGCGGCAGCGTGGCGAGCAGCCTGACCGATCTTGCCTGCGCGGTGCTGGCAACGCCGGCGCCGGACGGCAAGGTGAGCGCGACGGCGGCGGCGGCCGCCGCCTGGCGCCGCGGGCAATGTGCCGGCGTCGGCCGCTGCCGGCCGCCGGACCGGCCGGCCCGCGCGGCACGGCCGGAACTGCGGCCACCGCGCGAGATGCCCCGGCGAGGCACCGGCACGCGACACGGCCGGATCGCGCTGCTGCATGCCCTCGCGCACATCGAACTCAACGCGATCGACCTGGCCTGGGACCTGATTGCCCGCTTTGCCGGGGACGGCTGGCCGCCCGCCTTCTTCGACGACTGGGTCGAGGTCGCCGCCGACGAAGCCCGGCATTTCAGCCTGTTGCGCCGGCGCCTCAACGCCCTCGAGGCGGACTATGGCAGCCTGCCGGCCCACGACGGCCTGTGGCTGGCCGCCCTGCAGACCCGCGAGGACCCGTTGGCCCGCCTGGCGGTGGTGCCGATGGCCCTGGAGGCGCGCGGGCTCGACGTCACGCCGGCGACGATTGCCGGGCTGCAGCGGGCGGGCGACGAGGCCAGCGCCGCCATCCTGGACATCATCTATCGCGATGAAATCGGTCATGTCGACGCCGGACGACGCTGGTTTGAGCACCTCTGCGAGCGCCGCGGGCTGGACAGCCGGACGACCTGGCGCGGGCTTCTGGAACGCCACGCCAAGGGCTTGGTGAAGCCGCCGTTCAACGACCCGGCACGTGCCGCTGCTGGCCTGGATCGCGGCTATTACGCAAGTGCTTAAGCGGATCGGGCCGTGAATTTTGGAATGCCAACAAAGTCTTAACCTACTTCTTTGAATATCGATTGCAATCGGACGGGGATTTCGCTGCAATATTCGGCTTCGGCCGGCAAAGAGGGGCTGCCAGCAACGATGTTTTTGGTTTCCCGGGTGCGACGGATAGCAGAGCATCTGTTCCCGGAACGCCAGGTCCTGCTGCGGACGGACGGCGTGATCCGGTTCGTCACGCTCAAGCGCCCCGTGCAGATGGTTCTTTCCGCCGTCGTCGGGGCGATGCTGGCGTGGACCGTCTACGCCACCGTCGGTCTCGGCATCTCCGAGCAGTCCGTCGCCCACCGCGATGCCAGCCTGGCTGCCATGGGCAAGGCCTACGACCGCCTGTCGGCCGACATGCGGTCCGTGCATATGCGCTACGAGGCGATCACCCGTGCCCTCGAAGAAAAGCGCATCTTCATCAACAACGTGCTCAAGCAGCGCGCCGGCCTGGAAGAACAGCTGCGCGAGCTCAACGGCGAATTAGACCGGACCGCGAGCCAGCGCGACGTGGCCGAGGCGTCCGGCGAAAACCTGCGCGACCACGTAACCAACCTGTCCGATCAGCTCGGCATGGCGCTGGCCACGGCCGACCGGCTGGAACGCAACCTGGAGCAGATGAGCGATGAGCTCACCGAAAGCAGGAGCGCCCAGCTCGAGTCCCATCGCGAGAACCGCAGCCTGAACCAGGCCGTCGAGGACATGCGCGAGCAGATCACCAGCGCCGAGACGCGCGAGGACGGCCTCGCCCAGTCGTTGAGCGACAGCAACCGCGAAGTCGCGGCGATCCGGCGCCAGCGCGATATGGAACGCGCCCGCAACGAGCGCCTCGATGCCAGGGTCCACGAGCTCGAAGAGCATCTCGCCTTCCTGGAGACGTCGCAGGGCAGCCTGATCGCGCGCCTCAACGAACAGACCGAAACCAACATTTCCAGCCTCGAAGCCGCCGTCGTCCTGACCGGACTGGATGTCGAACGGCTGATCGCCCGGGTCGGCGGCAGCGCGGCCGCGGTCGGCGGCCCGCTGATCGAGTTCTCGGGCGTCGACGCCGACGGCATGGCCATCGACATGCCGGATCTCGAGACCGACAAGACCCTGTCGGCACTGGAGGGCCGGCTCGAGCGCTGGTCCGCGCTAAACGCGGTGCTGGAGATGCTGCCGATCTCGGCACCGCTGGATCAGTACCGGGTCACCAGCCGGTTCGGCGTGCGCCGCGACCCGTTCACCAAGCGGCGGGCCCTGCATGCCGGGCTCGACATGGCGGGCCCGCTGCGCTCGCCGGTCTACGTAACGGCGCCGGGCAAGGTGATCTACGTCGGCTGGAAGGGGCCTTACGGCCGCACCGTGATCGTCGATCACGGCCATGGCCTGACGACCAAGTACGGACATCTGCGCAAGACAACGGTAAAGAAGGGCCAAGAGGTCACGTTCCGCCAGAAGATCGGATTGATGGGCAACAGCGGCCGCAGCACGGGCAGCCACCTCCACTACGAAATCGTCTTCGACGGCAAACCCGTGGATCCGGCCCAGTTCCTGAAGGCAGGGCAGTATGTTTTCAAGCAAGGCTGAAAAGCAGAAGCCGGCACGACCGGCGACGACCCAGCGGGTCGTTCCCTCGCTGATCGCCGCCAACATGAGCATCGTCGGCAACATCAAGAGCGACGGTGAAGTCCAGGTCGACGGCTCGCTGGAAGGCGATATCAGCTGCAACAAGCTGCTGATCGGCGAATCCGCCCGGGTGCACGGCGAAATCACCGCCCAGGAGGTGGTGATCCGCGGTCAGGTCAAAGGCCTGATCAATGGCGGCTCCGTGCAGCTGTCGAAGACCGCGCGGGTCATCGGCGACATCAGCCACGACAGCCTGGCGATCGAATCCGGCGCCCACCTCGAGGGCCATTGCCGGCGCAACGGCAGTGCCGGCGAGGTGCTGGAAGCCGCGCCCGCGGCCGTGCTGGCCAAGGGCGGCGCGGCGGAACCGCCCCCCGCGGCGCGGCCGGCGGCGGCCCGGCAGGCGACCGCCAAGGCCTCCTAGCGCCATCTTCCCTATCGTTGGCAGTCTGCCGGCGCTTCGGCTGCCGGCCTAGTCGGCTTCGCCGGCCTCGGCCTTGGCCGCTGCCGCGGCGTCGTCGAGGCCGCCGATCCGGGCCGCCAGCGACGCTTCCATGAAGGCATCGAGATCGCCGTCCAGCACCCGCTGGGCGTCGCCGCGCTCGACCCCGGTGCGCAGGTCCTTGACCATCTGGTAGGGGTGCAGGACGTAGGAGCGGATCTGGTGCCCCCAGCCGATGTCCGTTTTCTGCTCTTCCAGCGCCGCCCGCTCGGCTTCGCGCTGCTGCAGCTCGCGCTCGAACAGCCGCGCGCGCAGCATCTTCATCGCCGTCGCCCGGTTCTTGTGCTGTGACCGCTCCTGCTGGCACTGCACGACGATCCCGGTCGGCTCGTGGGTGATGCGCACGGCGCTGTCGGTGCGGTTGACGTGCTGACCGCCGGCGCCCGAGGCGCGGTAGGTATCGACTCGCAGATCGCCGTCGTTGATCTCGATCTCGATGTCGTCCTCGATTTCGGGATAGACCCAGACGCTGGCGAAGCTGGTGTGTCGGCGGCTGGAGGAATCGAAAGGCGATATGCGGACCAGCCGGTGCACCCCGCTCTCGGTCTTCATCCAGCCATAGGCATCGCCGCCGCGCACCTGCATGGTGGCGGACTTGAGCCCGGCCTCCTCGCCCTCGCTGGCCTCCACCAGTTCGGTCTTGTAGCCGTGCTGGTCGGCCCAACGGCTGTACATGCGCAGCAGCATCTCCGCCCAGTCCTGCGACTCCGTGCCGCCGGCACCGGCATGAATTTCCAGGTAGCAGTCGTTGCCGTCGGCTTCGCCGGACAGCATCGACTCGAGCTGGCGCCGCTGTGACCGCGCCAGCACGTCGTCGAGCTGGGCCTCGGCCTCGCCGACGACCTCGTCGTCGCCTTCAGCCTCGCCCAGCGCGATCAGCTCGACGGCGTCCTCGAACTCACGTTCGAGGCCGCGGTAACCGTCGATCGCGGCTTCCAGCCGGGTGCGCTCGCGCATCAGCGACTGCGCGCGCTGCTGGTCGTCCCAGAGCGAGGGGTCTTCGATCAGACGGTTGAGCTCGTCCAGCCGCTTGAGCGCGACGTCCCAGTCAAAGATGCCTCCTCAGGAGGGCCAGGATCTGGCTGATCTCGTCAGCCTTGGCCTGGGAGTCGGCACGCATGCGACCTCCAAATCACTAGACGTTCACAACAACGGGCGGCCCGCGCCGCCCGGTTCAATATAGTCCGCCCGTGCCGGCGCGTGCAGCCCCTTCGTCGTCGGCCAGGGTCGACGAGCCGTCGAGCACGGCGCCCTGGCGGATCGGGATGGTGCCGGGCTTGAACGCCTCCAGGATCACCCCCTTGGTACCGCCGCCGGCCGGCAGGCCGCTGCCGGAATCGATCCGCACCAACTGGATGCCCGGCGGTACGCGAAACGGGATCGCCGGCTCATCGGCCAGGGCCTCGGCCATGAAACGGCGGAAGATCGGTGCCGCAACGGTGGTGCCGCTTTCCCGCCGCCCCAGGCTGCGGGGCCGGTCGGCGCCGACGAAGACGCCGACGGCCAGGTCGGGGGAGAAGCCGATGAACCAGGTGTCGCGCGCTTCGTTGCTGGTGCCGGTCTTGCCGGCGAGCGGCTTGCCCACGCTGCGGATGCGGCGGCCGGTGCCGCGTTCGACCACCCCTTCGAGCATCGATACCACCTGGTAGGCGGTGGCCGGAGCAACGATCCGCTCGCGCACGTCGGGCACTTCGGGTTCCGGCTGACCGCGCCAGCTGCTGGTGAAACAGCCGGGGCACGGCCGCTCGTCATGGCGGAAAATGGTGCGCCCGCGACGGTCCTGGATCCGGTCGATCAGGGTCGGGGTGACCTGCTTGCCGCCGTTGACCAGCATGGCGTAGCCGGTGACCAGACGCACCAGGGTGGTCTCGCCTGCTCCCAGCGCCATCGGCAGATAGAGCTGCATGTCGTCGGCGATGCCGAAGCGGCGCGCGTAGTCGGCAACCACCCCCATGCCGATATTGTTGGCGAGGCGCACGGTCATCAGGTTGCGCGACTTCTCGATGCCCAGGCGCAGGGTGCTGGGGCCGTAGAAGCGGCGCGTGTAGTTGGCCGGCTTCCATCGTCCCTGCGGGCCGAGATCGATCACGAACGGCGCATCCAGCACCAGGCTGGATGGCGTGAAGCCGCGGTCGAGGGCGGCGGCGTAGACGAACGGCTTGAACGCCGAGCCGGGCTGGCGCAGCGCCTGGGTTGCCCGGTTGAACTGGCTGGTCGCATGGGAAAAGCCGCCGACCATCGCCAGGACGCGCCCGGTGTGCGGGTCCATAGCGACAATGCCGCCGTTCACGTCCGGCACCTGGCGCAGGGCGAACCGGGCCGCCGCCGGCGCGGCCTCGTCCTCGTCCCCGTCGCCCGCCTGCTCCGCCTCCAGCGGCGCCACTGCGACCACGTCGCCGGGCGCCAGGACGTCTTCGGGATGCTTGATCTTGGGGCCGATCCGCCCGCCTTCCCGCCAGCGCCGGGCCCAGACCATGGCCTTGAGCGGGATCTCCCCCAGCCCGCCGTCGGCCAGACCGACGTGCGCGGCCGACTTGGTGGTGCCGAGAACGACGGCAAGGCGCCAGGGCGCGGCGATCTCGGGCGCCTGCACCTGGCGCAGCTCGCTGGCCCAGTCGCCGCCCGGTTCGATCTGGCCGATCGGACCGCGCCAGCCGTGGCGCCGGTCGTAGGCCGCCAGCCCCTCGCGCAGGGCCCGGCGGGCGATCACCTGCAACGCCGGCTCCAGTGTCGTGCGCACCGACAGGCCGCCTTCGTAGAGCCGCCGTTCGCCGTAGCGCTCGAACAGTTCGCGGCGGACCTCCTCGGCGAAATAGGGTGCCGAGACGATCCGCGTCGGGTCGGGCGCGCGCACGCTCAGGGGCTGCTGCGATGCCACCTCGGCCTCCGCCGGCGTAATCGCCCCGTCCTCGACCATGCGCGACAACACCCAGTTGCGGCGATTGACGGCGGCACTGCGCCGACGCAGCGGATGATAGTTGTTCGGCGCTTTGGGCAGGGCGGCCAGAAAGGCCGCCTCCTCCAGGGTCAGCTCGTCCAGCGACTTGTTGAAGTAGTTGAGCGCCGCCGCGGCAACGCCATAGCTGCCAAAGCCAAGGTAGATCTCGTTCATGTAGAGCTCGAGGATCAGGTCCTTGGAGAACGCCTGCTCGATGCGGAACGCGAGGATCGCCTCCTTCAGCTTGCGCTCGAGCGAGACCTCGCTGGTCAGCAGGAAGTTCTTGGCCACCTGCTGGGTGATCGTCGACGCGCCCACCGGCCGGCGATCGGAACCAAAGTTGCGGACGTTGCGCCAGACTGCGCTGGCGATGCCCAGGACGTCGACACCGGGGTGGGTGTAGAAGGTCTTGTCCTCGGCCGACAGGAACGCCCGGATCACCCGCCGCGGCATCGCTTCGATGGGCACGAACAGCCGGCGCTGGCGGGCATATTCGACCATCAAGGTGCCGTCACCGGCATGCACGCGGGTCATCAGCGGCGGCTCGTAGTCGGCCAGCTGCCGGTAGTCCGGCAGATCGCGGCCGAAGCGCCAGAGCACATAGGCGCCGCCCGCCGCGCCGACGACGGCAAGCAGAAACAGGGCCGATACGACTATGGCAAGAAACCGCAGCACCGGCCTCAATCCAATCCATCATGGCCGGCCGCCGTCCGGCCGGTGCGAACGATCATGGCAACGGACCTTGGCAATATTGCGGCCGCATGGGTGGCATCGGCTCTAGCTCTCCAGACCCGCAACGTAGCGGTCGATCGCCAGGGCGACCGATTTGGCGATCGCCTGGCGGCTGCGGGCGGACTGCAGCATGCGCTCGTCCTGGCGGTTCGAAAGATAGCCCAGTTCGACCAGCACCGACGGCACGTCGGGGGCCTTGAGCACCCGGAATCCGGCAAACCGGTGCGGCCGGCTGCGCATCTTGATGTGCTGGCGCAACTCGGGCACCAGGACGCCGGCAAAGCGCACCGAATAGTTCATCGTCTCGCGCTGGGTCAGGTCGATCAGGATCGAGGCCACGTCGCCGTCGTGCTCGGCCAGGTTGACGCCCGCGATCACGTCGGCGCGGTTCTCCTTGGCCGCCAGTTCCGCCGCCTCCTTGTCTGAGGCGGTTTCGGACAGGGTATAGATCCCGCCGCCGCGGACCCGCGGGTTGGCGATGGAGTCGGCATGCAGGGAGATGAACAGTTCGGCCCCGGCGGCGCGGGCCCGCTCGACCCGGTCGCGCAGCGGCACGAAGCTGTCGTCGTCCCGGGTCAGGAAGACCCGGTAGTTCGGACGCTTGCGCAGTTCCGCCCGCAGTTGCACGGCAAAGCGCAGGGTTACGTTCTTCTCGTAGGTACCGCCGACGCCGATCGCCCCCGGATCGATGCCGCCATGACCGGGATCGATGGCGATGACGAACGGAGCGCCGGCGGCGGTCCCCGGCTTGTCGCGTGGCACCGGCGGCACGAAGCGCTCGGGCGCCGGTTTCGGCGGCACCATGGCCGCCAGGAAGGCCTGTCGCGTACTCGGCTTCAGGTCCATCACCAGGCGCACGCCGGTACCGTTCTTGCTGCGCAGGAAGAACGCTTTCGACACCAGGGCCGGTTCCGTCAGATCCAGCACGATGCGCGATTGCCCGGGCCGGAAGCGGCCGAAGCGGACGCCGCCGATCAGTCCGCCGCTGCGACGCCAGGCCGCCGTCGGCGCCTGCCAGGAGATGTCCGGCAGGTCGATGACGATGCGATAGGGATCGCGCAGGGTGAACACCGAAAAGCCGACCTTCTCGCTGAGGTCGACCACCAGGCGGGTCTTGTCGGGGTGGACGCCGAGCCGGACATCGGTCGCGGCCGGCACCGCGGCCGCCGTGGCGCCGGTCAGCAGCAGCATCGCCGTCAACAAAGCGGCAAGTGAAGCCCGAAGACGAATCATGTAAAATATCGTATCCGCCTAGACACCAACCACAATATCTTTGAACGAGTTGGCGTCGGCACCGTCACTTAAAAAGGTTACAAATTGTTTGTGAAGGCCAGGCGCCGCGTATATGATGCGCGCCGTGAGTTCTTGCGGTCCAGCGTCCCATCAGTCGACGGGGCGCGGGCGCGGTGGGGTCGGCCAGGTGACATGGTTTGCGTGAGACCCCGGTCCGGCAACCAACGCGCCTCAGCTACCGCAGGATTGGCTAGGAGACATCGAAGCCGCGACCCGAAACACCAAGGTCCGCCCTCCCACGGCGGCCATTGGTGGGTGGTCCCTCGCCCTGGACGGCGCTGTACGCCGTTCGTTTGGCGGGCTGAGACCTCGTGAGTCCGGTTTCGGACAAGTTAGGGACCATTGGCGCGCCGTTCGCGGCGTGACCGGTGGGCAAAATTGTAAATGACGACTCGCATGTTGATCGACACGACGCATGCGGAAGAAACCCGCGTCGTGGTCGTCAAGGGAAATCGTCTCGCTGAGTTCGATTTCGAATCCGCCACCAAGAAGCAGCTCAAGGGCAACATCTATCTGGCCAAGGTCACCAGGGTCGAACCGTCCCTGCAGGCGGTCTTCGTCGACTATGGCGGCAACCGCCATGGCTTCCTTGCCTTCAACGAAATCCACCCGGACTACTATCAGGTCCCGGTGGCCGACCGCGAGGCGCTGCTGCAGCAGGAGGCCGAGCAGGCCGCCCAGGATGCCGCCCTCGAAGACGCCGAGGCCGAGGGCGCCGTCGCGAGCGAAAAGGCCGAGCCGGAGGGCGAGGCCGACGACAGCGACGGTGACGGCGAGAACGGCAACGGCAATGGCGAGGCCGGCGCCGAGGCCGCCAACGGCGGTGGCGAAGACGCGCTCGACGAGGTGCCGCGCCCGCGCAGCCGCTCGCGGCGCAGCTACAAGATCCAGGAAGTCATCAAGAAGCGGCAGATTCTGCTGGTGCAGGTGGTCAAGGAAGAACGCGGCAACAAGGGCGCCGCGCTGACGACCTATCTGTCGCTGGCCGGCCGCTACTGCGTGCTGATGCCGAACACCGCCCGCGGCGGCGGCATCAGCCGCAAGATCAGCAATCCCGTCGCCCGACGCAAGCTGAAGACCATCGTCGCCGATCTCGACGTGCCCGAAGGCATGGGCGTGATCGTCCGCACCGCCGGGCAGAACCGTACCAAGTCGGAGATCAAGCGGGACTTCGAGTACCTGCTGCGGCTGTGGGACAGCGTGCGCGACCGGACCCTGCAGTCGACCGCGCCGACCATCGTTCACGAAGAAGCCGACCTGATCAAACGGGCGATCCGCGACGTCTACACCAAGGACGTCGACGAGATCCTGGTGGAAGGCGACGACGGCTACCGGGCAGCCAAGGACTTCATGCGCATGCTGCTGCCGTCGCACGCCAAAAAGGTCCAGCCCTATCGCGACCGCATCCCGCTGCTGCATCGCTATCAGGTCGAGCAACAGCTCGACAGCATCCACTCCAACGTCGTGCACCTGAAGTCGGGCGGCTACCTGGTGATCAACTCGACCGAGGCGCTGGTCGCCGTCGACGTCAACTCGGGGCGCGCAACAAAAGAGCGCAACATCGAGGAAACGGCGCTGAAGACCAACCTGGAGGCCTCCGAAGAGGTCGCCCGGCAGCTGCGCCTGCGCGACCTCGCCGGGCTGATCGTCATCGACTACATCGACATGGAGGAGAACCGGCACAACCGGGCGGTGGAACGGCGTTTGAAGGATTGCCTGAAGGACGACCGCGCGCGTATCCAGGTCGGACGCATTTCCGGCTTCGGCCTGCTTGAGATGTCGCGCCAGCGGCTGCGCCCGAGCCTGTTCGAGGCCAGCACGGTGCCGTGCCCGCACTGCGACGGCACCGGTTACGTACGTTCGACGGAGTCGACCACGTTGCATGTGCTGCGGGCGATCGAGGAAGAGGGTATCCGTCGCCGCGCCGGCGAGATCACCGTGCACGTGCCGACCGACGTGGCGCTCTACATGCTGAACCAGAAGCGGCGCACCGTGGCCGAGATCGAACAACGCTATGGCTTCGACGTCCAGGTGTTCGGCGACAACGAGCTGATCGCGCCCAACTACCGGCTCGACATCACCCGGCCGGCCGGCGAGGACGCCGAGGACAGCGAGCTGCCCGAGCAGCCGGTCCAGCCGGCAGCCGACGAAGCCGCCGAGAGCGGCCGCCGCGGCAAGCGGCGGCGGCGCGGACGCAAACGCAGCGATGAGGCCGAGGTCGTGGCCGAAGCCGAGGCCGAGGCGGCCCCGGCCGGCAACGGCGACGCCTCCGCCGAGGCCGGCGACGGCGACAGCGACGGTGACGGCGAAGACAAGCCAAAGCGGCGGCGCCGCGGACGGCGTGGCGGCCGCCGACGGCGCAGCGCCGGCGGCGAGAACGGCAATGGCGAAACGGCGCCCGACGCCACCGCTGCGGAAACGCCTGACGATGTCACGCCTGCCGAAGAGACCGCCGACAGCGCCGTCGCGGCGGCGCCGATCGAGCTCGACACCACGCCGGTCGAGGACGCACCCGACGCCCCGGCCGACGCCGCCGTGTCCGCCGAAGAGGCCGACGACAGCACCGCCGCGCCGGACGCGGCGAGCGTTCCGGCCGACAGCGTGGCCGAACCGATGCCGACCGCCGTCGCGGCCGAGCCGGTCGAAGAGACGGCCACGGCCGTCGCCGAGGCCGCCGAGGCACCTGAGGCAGCGGTCGCCACGGCGTCGGACGACACGGCCGCGGCGGTCACTATCGGGTCCGGGGACAGCGCGGCGCCCGAGGCGCCGTTGCCGTCTGAAGACGATGCCGGCACAACGGCTGGCGGCATGGAAGAACCCGCGGCGGCGGACGAAAGCTGGCAGCCGCAGGCGGCGGGATCGCTGGCCAGCGTCGCCGCGTCGACGCCGGTTACCTCGCCGGACAACGGTGGCCCGGACAACGGGGGCGAAGACGGCGAGGCCGCGGCGCCTGCGGCGGACGAGGCCGAAACCTTGGTCACGGAGCCGCAGATCGTTGCCGAAGAGGCCAAGAGCGCCGATGACGCCAAGGATGCGCCCAAGCGGCGCGGCTGGTGGCAGCGCCGGACGCCGTTCTGAGCTGAGCCGGCTCGGACGGCGCCGCGGTCAGGCCGCGAGCCAGTCCTTCAGGCGGCGGCTGGCCTCGGCCATGTCGTCGACCGCGCCGGCGAAGGAGAAGCGCACGTACGAGGCGCCATCGACCGGATCGAAGTCGTTGCCGGGGGTGGCTGCGACCCCGGTTTCCTTCAGCATGTCGGCGCAGAAGGCCACGGAATCGTTCGTCAGCTGGCGAACGTCCGCATAGATGTAGAAGGCCCCGTCCGCCGGCGCCAGCCGGTCGAAGCCGGCGGCCGGCAGTTCCCGCAGCAGCAGTTCGCGGTTCTGCGCATAGCGCGCCACGTTGCGGTCCAGCTCGTCGCGGCAGTCGAACGCGGCAATGGCGGCATGCTGGGCCAGCGTCGGCGGCGAGATGAACAGGTTCTGCGTGAGCCGTTCGACCGGCCGCACCATGTCCTCGGGCAGCACCGCCCAGCCCAGGCGCCAGCCGGTCATCGAGAAATACTTGGAGAAACTGTTGATCACCACCGCGCCGTCGTCGAACGCCGCGGCGGTGGCCGCAGGGCTGGCGTAGGTGATGCCGTGGTAGATCTCGTCCGAGATGAAGCGGATGCCGCGATCGCGGCAATAGGCCAGCAGCGACTCGAGCTCTTCGGGGTGCAGCATGGTGCCCGTCGGATTGGCCGGCGAAGCGAGCAGCAGGCCGTCCAGAGCCGCCCCGCCGGCGCGCTCGATGGCATCGATGCCTGGCTGGAACCGGGTCTCCGGCCCGACCGGGATCTCGACCGCCTCGATGTCCAGGGCGCCCAGGATGTTGCGGTAGCAGGGATAGCCCGGCCGCAGGATCGCCACCTTGTCGCCGCGGTCGAAGGCAGCCAGGAAGGTGACCAGAAAACCGCCCGACGAACCGGTGGTCACGGCGATGCGCTCGACCGGCACTTCGACCCCGTAGAACTCGCGATAGTGGGCCGCGATCCGCTGCCGCAGCGGTTCGACCCCCAGCGCCAGCGTGTAGCCCAGCACGTCGCTGTCGAGCGCCGCCTTGGCCGCAGCGATCACCTTGGACGGTGCGCCGGTCGACGGCTGGCCGACCTCCATGTGCAGCACGTCGCCGCCGGCCGCGGCTCGCTCGGCCGCCGCCTTCATCACGTCCATGACGATGAACGCCGGCACGTCGGCCCGGCGGCCGATTTTCAGGACCATCTCAGAAGATCTCCCCGGCGGTCAGGCCATGACCGCGTGGATCGGTGGCGAACTGGCACAGCTCGGGCTTGCGCTGCAGCCCGTCGGGGCAGAAGAACCCCTGCACCCGGCCCAGCGGCGGTCCACCAGCCGCGCCGTCGCCGGCGCCGGGTTCGGCCAACGCGCCCCGGCCGCCGGTAAAGACGAACGACCGGGGCTGGGCGATCGCCTGCCTGAGCGGCACGCCGCGCTCGAGCACGTCCATGGTAACCTGCGCCACCGCGGCGACGCCGGCCGGACCGCCGCTGCCCGCCGCGGCGTAGAACGCCTGTGCCGTGTTGTGATTGGCCGCGAGCACCGGCGCCAGCATGCCGCCATCGGGCGACTGCGCCTCGGCCAGCAGGATGCCCGTGATCGGTGCCGCCCGGCCGGCGCCGAACAGCCCGTTCATGGTGAACACGCAGGAGACCGCCGAACCGCCGGGATCGGCGGCCACGACACCGGCCTGGCCCGCCGCCGCCAACGGCCGCACGTCGGTGCCGAATACCGTTGCGGTCGCCGTCGCCGGATCCTGCTTCTCCATCGCCCCGGTCAGGGCATAGACGGCATTGCCACCGATCGCCTCCGGCGGGTGATGCAGCAGTTCGTCCGCCACCTTCCGGTCCGCCGGCTCGAGCCAGCGCGGCCGATACTGTCTGAGGTCTTCGATCTCGAGCTTGCCGCCCTCGACCCGCGCCTCCTCGACCAGCTGGTGCCCGAGCTCCCCGCCATAGAGATCGCCCACGCCGCGCGCGCGCAGGCGCGACAATGCCGCGGCCAGCTGCACCTGGATCAGCGTCGACCCCTCCTGCACCGGCTCGCCCTCGGCCGTCAGCAGCAGCGATGCCATGCGCGGGTCGGCGGCCAGGCGGGTGCGCGCCACGGCGACCTGGCTGGCCAGAGCGCGGCTGACCGGGAAACCGAAGCGGGCCATGGTCTCGGCCGGGGCGATCAGCTGGGCCCATTGCAGCCGGCCGTAGCGGCTGTGCAGCAGGGCCATCCCGCGAACCGAGCCCGGCACGGCGATGCGGCCGCCGGCGAGTGCCATGGCCGGCCGGAAATCGAGCGCTTCGGCCACATTCGTCGTCGCATCGTAGTGAATGCAGACGCCGCCGCTACCCAGGCTGGCGCCGGCGGGATAGGTCACCGCCATGGCGAAAAAGGCGGCTACGGCGGCATCCGCCGCCGTCCCGCCGGAGGACAAAATGTCGCGCGCGACCAGGGCCGCGTTGGGCTCCTCGGCAACGATGCCGCCGATGAAGCCGGAAACTGCGCCCAGCTCGCCGACCTTGGGCTTCGGCTCGCTGCAGCCGGCGACGATTGCCACGGCCGCGGCCATGGCCAGCCATTGACGCGACAGGGGGCGAAACCTAGCTTGAGTGAAGGACGCCGGGGCGAAACGCTTGCAGAACATTTATCGGCACTTTTCCCGCTTGGTTGCCGCGACAGTGCTGCTGTTGGCCCTGCCGCTGGCGAACGCGCACGCGATTTCGTTCATCCGCGACGCCGAGATCGAACATAACATCCGCACCATCGGCGCTCCATTGTTCGCCATGGCCGGCCTCGAGCCGGCATCGGTGCACGTGTACATCGTCAATGAGCCGTCGCTCAACGCCTTCGTGGCCGGCGGGCAGAACATTTTCATCCATACCGGCCTGTTGATGGCCGCCGATACGCCGAACCAGCTGATCGGCGTGATCGCCCACGAAACCGGCCACATCTCCGGCGGGCACCTGGCCCGCCTGCAGGAGGCCATGCGCGGCGCGTCGGCCCAGAACATCCTCGCCATGGTGCTCGGCACCGCCGCCGCGGTTGCCGGCGGCGGCGGTGCCGGCCAGGCGATCATGGGCGGCGGTGCCCAGATCACCCAGCGCACGCTGTTGAAGTACAGCCGGATCCAGGAAGCCTCGGCCGATCAGGCGGCGTTCGACTACCTGGACCGCACCGGCCAGTCCTCGCGCGGCCTGCTGGAGTTTTTCGAGAAGCTGGGCGACCAGGAAGCCCTGTTGACGTCGAACCAGGATCCCTACGTGCGCACCCATCCATTGACCCGCGACCGCGTCGACTCCGTGCGCGCCCACGTCGAGACGTCGCCCTACGCCGACGTCCCCGACCCGCCGCAGCTGGTGGCCGCCCATCTGCGCATGCAGGCGAAGCTGTACGGCTACCTGAGAAGCGCCGCGCAGACCTACAAGCGCTACCCGGAGAGCGACAACAGCATCCCTGCCCGCTATGCCCGCGCCATCGCCCTGCACCGCACGCAGCGCACGGAGGAATCGATCGCGGTGATCGACACCATGCTCGCCGACCTGCCCGACGATCCGTTCCTGTACGAACTGAAGGGCCAGTTCCTGTTCGAGAGCGGCCAGCCGGACGCCGCCATTGCACCCTACACCCGCTCCGTCGAGCTGATGCCGTACGAGCCGCTGCTCCGCGTCGGCCTGGCCCAGGCCCAGGTCAGTGCCCGCGACGACGCCCATATCGACGACGCCGTCATCAACCTGCGCCAGGCGGCCCGGCAGGACCCCACCGACCCGTCGATCTGGCGCTGGCTGGCCATGGCTTACGGGCGCAAGGACGACATCCCCATGGCCACGCTGGCCACGGCGGAACGCTATATGCTGATCGGCCGGACCCGCGACGCCATGATCCAGGCCGCGCGGGCCGAAGAGATGCTCACGCCCGGCACACCCAGTCACCTGCACGCCCTGGATATCAGGAACGCGGCGGAAGCGCGGCTGAGGGACAAGAACTGATGACGCCGACGCGCCAACCGGCGCCGGGCTCGCGGGTCCGGCCATGAGCCAGTTGCTGCTGGCGATCGATCAGGGCACCACGTCGAGCCGGGCGATCGTCTTCGATACCGGCGGCAACGCCGTGGCGACGACGCAGCGCGAGCTGCCGCAGATCTTCCCGCAGCCCGGCTGGGTCGAGCACGACGCGCTGCAGATCTGGCAGGACAGCCTCGCCGTCGCCCGCGACGCCATCGCCCGGGCCGGCATCGAGGCCGCCGGCATCGCCGCGATCGGCATCACCAACCAGCGCGAGACCACCATCGTCTGGGATCGCGACAGCGGCCAGCCGATCGCCAACGCCATCGTCTGGCAGGACCGGCGCACGGCCGAGACCTGCGAGGCGCTGCGCCGGGACAATGCCGGCGAGCTGGTGCAGGCCCGCACCGGCCTGCTGCTGGATCCCTATTTTTCCGGCACCAAGATCGCCTGGCTGCTGGACCATGTCGACGGCGCCCGTGCCGCCGCCGAAGCCGGCCGGCTGGCCTTCGGCACGGTCGACAGCTGGCTGTTGTGGCAGCTCACCGGCGGGCGCGTGCACGCCACCGATGCCACCAACGCCTCGCGCACCCTGCTGTTCGACATCCACCGCCAGGCCTGGGACGACGACCTGTGCCGGCTGCTGCGGGTGCCGCCCAGCCTGCTGCCGGAGGTCTGCGACAGCGCCGGCATCGTCGGCGAGACCGACGCGGCCCTGTTCGGCCGCGCCATCCCCATCGCCGGCATCGCCGGCGACCAGCAGGCCGCCACCGTCGGCCAGTGCTGCTTTACCCCCGGCATGAGCAAGTCGACCTATGGCACCGGCTGCTTCGTCGTCATGAACACCGGCCGCGAGGCGGTGCGCTCCGACAACCGCCTGCTGACCACCGTCGCCTACCGCCTCGGCGGCGAGGTCACCTATGCCCTGGAAGGCAGCATCTTCGTCGCCGGCGCGGCGGTGCAGTGGCTGCGCGACGGCCTCAACCTGATCGACCAGGCACCGCAGTCCGAGGCCCTGGCGCGCGACGTCGACTCCACCGGCGGGGTCTACCTGGTGCCGGCCTTCACCGGCCTGGGCGCGCCCTATTGGGATGCCGAGGCCCGTGGCGCCATCCTCGGCCTGACCCGCGACAGCGGCATCGCCCACATCGTCCGTGCCGCCCTCGAGGCGGTCTGCTACCAGACCCGGGATCTGCTACTGGCGATGGAAGCCGACGCGGGGGCACCGATCCCCACCCTGCGGGTCGACGGCGGCATGGTCGGCAACGACTGGCTGATGCAGTTCCTGGCCGATATCCTCGACGTCGCCGTCGAGCGGCCGGTGGTGACCGAGACCACGGCCCTGGGCGCGGCCTATCTGGCCGGCCTGGGCGTCGGGCTCTATGGCTCGCCCGACGAGATCGCCGGGCAGTGGCGACGCCAGGCCGCCTTCACGGCCAGCATGGCGTCGGACCGCCGGCACCAGCTCTACGATGCCTGGATCGAAGCGGTGGCCCGGGTCCGCACGTCGTCGTGAACCGCGCCTGCCTTGCTTGTGCCGCATAAGCTGCGCATGATCCGCCAGCCGTCGCTTCAAGGAGACATGGGAATGCTGCAGCGCTGTCTCGGCCTTGCCGCCGCCGTGCTGATCGCCTGGTCGCTGTCGATCCTGCCGGCCGCCGCCGCGGACAAGTTCGACGACGCCGACAAGGCGGAGATCGAGAAGATCGTCCGCGACTACCTGCTGGCCAACCCGGAACTGCTGGTCGAGATCATGGAGGTGCTCGAGGCGAAGCAGAAGTCGGCCGCCGCCGACCTCGCGCGTCAACGGATCGCCGAAAACCGCGTCGCCCTGTTCGAGGCCGACGGCGACTACGTGTTCAACGCCGACGGCGCGGTGCCGGTGGTCGAGTTCTTCGACTACCAGTGCGGCTACTGCAAGCGCGTGCTGCCGGCGATGCAGCGGCTGCTGGCCGAACAGGGCGACGTGCGGGTGATCTTCAAGGAGTTCCCGATCCTGGGACCGGTTTCCACCTATGCCGCCCGGGCCGCCCTCGCCGCACGCAAGCAGGGGATGTACCTGGAGCTGCACAACGCCCTGATGAGCTACCGCCAGGGCCTGAGCGAAGACCTGGTGATGGCCGCCGCCGCCCACGTCGGCCTCGACCTGGAGCAGCTCCGCGCGGACATGGAGAGCGCCGAGGTCAGCGCCGCCATCGAGCACAACCTCGGTCTCGCCAACGCCATGGGCATCCGCGGCACGCCGACCATGGTGATCGGCGACAACCTGGTCCCGGGCGCGGTCGGCTACGACCGCATGGTCGAGCTGATTGACGAGAGCCGCAGCAACTGCAAGGTCTGCTGACGCCGCCGGCCCGGCCGGCCACAACGACAAAAATCGAAGAGGAGGCGTCGCCATGCGCGTCATGGAGCTGCGCGACAACTGGGGTTTCGACCACATCCGGCCGGGCGATCGGCCGGCGCCCGAGCCGGGTCCCGGCCAGGTGGTGCTGGAGATGCGCGCGGCGAGCCTGAACTATCGCGACTTTCTTGCCGTGCAGGGCGGCTACGGCTCGCGCGGCGGCAAGCTGCCGCTGATCCCCATATCCGACGGCGTCGGCACCGTTGCCGCGGTCGGCGACGGCGTCACCCGGGTCAAGGCGGGCGACCGAGTCTGTCCCAACTTCTTCCAGAGCTGGATTGCCGGCCCGCCCAGCGCCGAGAAGTTCTCGCGGCCGCTCGGCGGACCGCTCGACGGGGTGATGCAGGAACGCATGCTGGTCGATGCCGAGGGCGTCACCGTCGTGCCAGCGCACCTGACCGACCTGGAGGCGGCCACCCTGCCCTGCGCCGGCCTGACCGCCTGGAGCGCCGTGGTCGAACAGGGCAACATCCAGCCCGGCGACGTGGTGCTGGTCCAGGGCACCGGCGGCGTCTCGCTCTATGCCCTCATGTTCGCCAAGATGATGGGCGCCGACGTCATCGCCACCTCGTCGAGCGACGCCAAGCTGGAGCGCGTCGCCGCCCTGGGTGCCGATCACACCATCAACTACCGGGACCAGCCGGCGTGGGGCAAGGCCGCCCGCGCCATCACCGGCGACCGCGGCGTCGACCTGGTGGTCGAGGTCGGCGGCGCCGGCACCCTGAAGGAATCCGTCCGCGCCACCCGGATCGGCGGCACCCTGGCGATGATCGGCGTGCTCGCCGGCCCGTCGAGCGACTTCAATGTCGCCCTGGTGGTGATGCAGAACATGCGCCTGCAGGGCGTCACTGTCGGCAGCCGCGAGATGCTCGAGCGCATGTGCCAGGCGATGGCCCTGCACCAGACCCGCCCGCCGATCGACGAGAAGGTCTACGCCTTCGACGAGCTGCGCCCCGCGCTCGAGGCCATGCCGTCCGGCGGCCACTTCGGCAAGATCGCGATCCAGTTCTGACGGCGCCACATCCTTCGAGACGGGCCTTCGGCCCTCCTCAGGATGAGGGTCTTTGACTTTAAACCTCGTCCTGAGGAGGCCGCGTCAGCGGCCGTCTCGAAGGACGGGCCTCCTCGCCTCAGTCCGGCGTGAACACGTTCAGCCCGTCGGCGTGGCGCACCTGGCCGGGCGCGCCCAGGTAGTCTCGCGCCACCATGTCGGCCAGGATCGCCGGGTCGTCGGGCGTGTTGGCGATGCAGCGGCGGCCGTCGGCCAGCCGGGCGAACAGGATCGAGAACGCCGGCCCCTTGCGGTCGTGCATCACCGTGTAGGTTTCCACCGTGGCCGAGCCGTTGGCGGCCTCGCTCACCCCCGGCCCGGGCACGGCGTCGATCGCCGCCTGGTAGCTGGCCGGATCCTTCGGCGCGAACGGCCTGGCCGCCGGCGCCGTCGAGTAGATCCCGGCCGACTGCTTGGTCACATAGTTGCCGTTGGCGGTGACCATGCCCTTGCTGCCGGGCGCGGCCCGCACCCGGTTCATCATCTCGGCAATGGAATGGGTGACGTAGTTGTTGCCGGGGCCGCCGAAGTAGGCGAGCCCGCCGGTCACCGTCAGCCCGCGCGGATCGTCCAGGGCGATGCCCATCTCCTGGCCGGCGATCTCCACCGCCGAGGGGAAGCAGGAATAGAGATCGAAGGCGGCGATCTCGTCCAGCGTCGTCCCGGCCATCTCCAGGGTCTCCTCGGCGACCACGCGCATCGCCGGCGAGGAATGGAAGTCCTGGCGGTCGGAAATGTGCCAGTGGTCGTAGGCATCGGCGCAGCCGTGCAGGTAGACCCAGTTGTCTTCGGGGACGCCCAGGGCACGCGCCTTGCCGGCCGAGGTCAGGATCAGCGCCGCCGCCTGGTCGATAAAGGCGTTGGCGTTCATCAGCTTGGTGTAGGGAAAGCCGATGTAGGGATTGTCCGGGCCGACGGCGGCGATCTCATCGGCCGAGAAGTCCTGGCGGCGGTCGGCCAGCGGGTTGCCGGCGGCGACGTGGGCGAAGTGGGCGAACAGCCGGCCCATCGCCGCCTGGTGCTCGGCCACGGAGCGGCCGAGATGACCGCGGATGCCGGTCTCGAACAGCGGATAGGCGAAAATCGCCCCGGCCATGCGGTGGCGGTCCTCGATGTCGTTCCAGCCGCGCTTGTCGACGCCCCACATCTCCGGCGTGTCGCCCGGGTCCTCGTTCCAGTCGAGCGCGAGGCCGGCGCGCTGCGCCGCCTTCTGCGTCGCCAGCGCCTCGCCGCCGGCGATCAGCGCCGCCTCGACCTCGCCCCGGGTGACCATCTCGAACAGCCGGTTGACGCACCATTGCGGCATGTTGCCGCCGGGATGGGTGTAGATCAGGCGGCGGGCCTGGCCGACATCGAGGCGCGCGGCCAGCGATTTCGGCGGGTTGGCATAGCGCCCGAACGGCGAGGTGAAGCGCCAGCTGGTGTCGGAGAACGAGCGCATGACGACGATGGTGTCGAGCGCGGCCAGCAGCGCCGCCCCGGCGCCGGCATCGTCGGCCGCCTGGCGCGCCGCCGCCGCTGTCAGGTCCATCGGCGACAGCGCCGCGGCGGGATCGGGTTCGCGCTGGGTGATCTGGCCGCAGCCGACCAGCACCGGCGTCCGGTCTTCGGTCATGGTTTCCTCCGGTCGTTCTTGTTGCTTGGTTGGGGTCAGTTGACGCCGACGGCATCGCCCAGGGTCGGGCCGATCTCGCCGTTCACCACCAGGTCGGCGTAAGGGTCGAGGTCGGTGGGTTCGCGGTTGAGGATCGCCAGTCCGGCACCGTTCTGCTTGGCCATGATCGGAAAGCCGGCGGCGGGATAGACCACCAGCGAGGAGCCGATGGCGATCAGCAGGTCGCAGGTCATGGTTTCCGCCTGGGCCCGCGCCATCTCCTTTTCGGGCATCGCCTGGCCGAACGAGATCGTCGCCGTCTTCAGCAGGTCGCTGCCGCAGCTCCGGCACAGCGGCAGCTTCTCTTCCGGCAGGAACGCCGCCTTGATCTCCTCGAGCTCGTGGCGCTGGCCGCAGCTCAGGCACTTCGCGTAGGTCGAGTTGCCGTGCAGCTCGATCACCTGGGCGTCCGGCACGCCCGAGGCCTGGTGCAGGCCGTCGACGTTCTGCGTGACGACGCTGGTGACCTTGCCGCTCTCCACCAGCCTGGCCACCGCCCGGTGGCCGCGGTTGGGCTCGGCCGTCTCCATCACCCCGTCCATGGCGAACTTGCGGCGCCAGGACTCGCGCCGCATCTCCGCCGAGGCCATGAAGTCCTGGAACTGGATCGGCTGGTACTTGGTCCACAGGCCGCCCGGGCTGCGAAAATCGGGAATGCCGGATTCCGTGCTGATGCCGGCGCCCGTGAAGATCACCACTCGGCTGGCCGCGTCGATCAGGCCGCGCAGCTGGCCCACATGTTCAGGGTCGGCGAAGCTCACCCCTGCCCCTCCCGCTGAGCGCCGCGGCGCTACATGCCCAGGATCAGCTTGGCCATGATGCCGCGCTGGATCTCGTTGCTGCCGCCGTAGATCGACGCCTTGCGCTGGTTGAAGTACTTGCCCGCCAGCCCCATGGCGTAGCCGGGACCGATGGGCGGCTCGTTGGAGCCGAACTTCAGCACGTCGCGGTCGAACGGCGCCATGTAGTAGCCGACCGCCTGGGTCGCCAGCTCGCTGATCTCCTGCAGCACCTCGGTGCCACGACATTTGAGAAAAGAGGACTCGGGCCCGGTGCGCTGGCCGCTGTTGAGCGAGGACAGGATCTTCAACTCGGACATCTCTACTGCCTGGGCCTCGATCTCCAGGGTTGCCAGGCGCACGGCGAAATCGGCGTCGTCGATCAGTCGCGCGCCGGCGGCGGCCTCCTGCCCCGCCATCAGCTTGATCCGCTCGAGCCCGCCCAGCAGGCCACCGGCATAGGCATTGCCACGCTCGAACTCGAGCAGGTACTTGGCCACGGTCCAGCCCTCGTTCTCCGGGCCGATGCGGTCGCCCTGCGGCACCCGCACGTCGTCGAAGAACACCTGGTTGACTTCGTGGTGCGGCGGCTCGGTCTGGTCGACCAGGACGATCGGCTCGACCCGGATGCCCGGCGTGGTCATGTCGATCAGCAGGAAGCTGATGCCCTCCTGGCGCTTGCCCTCGGTCGAGGTGCGCACGAGGCAGAAGATCCAGTCGGCGTCCTGCGCCCGCGTGGTCCAGATCTTGGAGCCGTTGACGACATAGTCGTCGCCGTCCGGTACCGCCCGGGTCTGCAGCGAGGCCAGGTCGGAGCCCGAGCCCGGCTCGGAGTAGCCCTGACACCACCAGACGTTCGACTGCAGGATGTCGGGCAGGAAGCGCTCCTTCTGCGCGTCGGTGCCGTAGGCCATGATTACCGGCGCCACCATCTTCAGGCCGAAGCTCAGCACCCGCGGCGTGCCGGCGCGGGCCATCTCGGTGTCGAAGATGTAGCGCTGGGTCGCCGTCCAGCCGGGCCCGCCGTGCTCGACCGGCCAGTTCGGGGCGATCCAGCCGCGCTCGTACAGCTTCTTCTGCCAGCGGACGTGATCCTCCTTGTCGAGATAGCCGGTCAGCGAGCGCTTGCTGCGCTCGCGCATGTCTTGCGTGAAATGCTCGGCGATGAAGTCGCGCACCTCGTCGCGAAAGCGGATCTCGTCGGCGGTGAAAGCCACGTCCATGGGCGTTACTCCTCCCGGGGTCTCGTTGTTCGTCGCCCGGCCGGTCTAGCCGGCGTCGGGTTGCGCTTCCGGCGCCGCAGCGGCGAAGGCATCGTGCGCCAGACAGGCGGCATCGATCCGCGCCACGTTGGGCCAGCCCGCGACGTCGAGCTCGAAGCGGCGGGCATTATACACCTGCGGGATCAGGCAGACATCGGCCAGCCCCGGCGCGTCGCCGTGGCAGAAGGTCCCGGTCTGCGGGCTGTTCGCCAGCAGCGCCTCGAAGGCGTTCAGGCCCTCGCCGATCCAGTGCCGGCACCAGGCGATGTTGTCGTCGCCGACCACGCCCAGCACCTCGGACAGGTAGTTGCGCACCTTCAGGTTGGCGATGGGATGCACGTCGGCAGCGACCACCAGCGCCAGCTGCCGCACCCGGGCGCGCTCGACCGGCGTCGGCGGCAGCAGCGGCGGCTCGGGGTGGGTTTCCTCCAGGAACTCGATGATCGCCAGCGACTGGCCGAGGGTGACATCGCCGTCGATCAGCGTCGGCACGAAGCCCTGCGGGTTGCGCTGCACGTAGTCGTCGGCGAGCTGCTCCTTGCGCTGCAGATGGATGAAGATGTCTTCGCGCGCCAGCCCCTTGAGGTTCATGGCGATGCGCACCCGGTAGGCGGCGGACGAGCGGTAGTAGGTATAGAGCTGCATGAGCGGTGCCTCAGGCTGACGGCCGGGCCGGATGATCGGCCGGCCAGACGACGGGAAACAGCGGGCAGTCGAGCACGTCACCGTGCGCCAGGCCGGGGTCGCTGGTCGGGATCGCCACCTCGCCCGGCCGTTCGCAGAAGCGGGCGTCGTCGCCGCACCAGCGCGTCGCCAGGGCCCGGCGGCGATGCCGCGAGCCGCCGGTGCCCGGCGCCCCGTGCACGATCATCGCCTGGAACACCAGGCAGTCGCCCGGTTCCATGGCGAAGCTGAGGATGCGGTGACGCTCCCGCTCGGCGTCGATGTCCGGCAGCGGCGGCAGGCCGGTGCCCTGGTAGGGCGAGCCGTCGAGAAAATGCGCCGGGTTGAAGGCCCGGTCCCAGCGATGGCTGCCGGCGACGAACTCGACGCCGACCCCGGCCGGCACCGGGTCGAACGGCAGCCAGACCGAGGCGACCTGGCGGCCGGCCACCGCCCAGTAGGGCTGGTCCTGGTGCCAGGGCGTGCGCGCCCCGGTGCCCGGCTCCTTCACCAGCAGCTGGTCGTAGAAGAAATTGACCTTGGTCGCCCCCATGATCCGGGCGGCGATCTCGGCGGCGGGCGAATTCAGCACGAACTCGCGGAAGGCCGGCTGGCGCTGCCAGATGTCGAGGTCGCCGAAGAACCGGCCGCGGCCCCCGGCCGGCTCGTAGTCCTCGGCGTGCGGGCCCGGCGCCGCCATCGCCTGGTCCACCGCCGCTCCCATGGCCTCGATCCAGCCGGCGTCGAACATGGCCTTCAGGCAGACCACGCCGTCGGCCGCATAGGCGGCGATCTCGGCCTCGCCGATGGCATGGAGCGGATGGCGGTTCATGGCGCGAACCTTAACGTGGCACCATGGTGAGGCCCAGGGCTTGCATTATTTAACCGATACGTTAAATAATGCATCCGAGCAACGGCAAGCCGAGGGAGCTGATGATGCCATCCACCCTGACCCCGTCCGAGGCCTACCGGCGCGACCGCGAGGCGCTGCGCCAGGCCGAGATCGCCCTCAAGGAACAGCGCGAAGCGGTCGCCGCGCTGCGCCGCGACCTGCCGCCGGGACCGCTGCTGCCGGACTACACCCTGCACGAGGGCCCGCGCGACCTTGCCGCCGGCGACACACCGGTCGAGGCGGTGCAGCTCAGCACCCTGGTGCCGCCGTTCCGCCACCTGGTGGTGATCCATTTCATGTACGGCGGCAACCAGACCAACGCCTGCCCGATGTGCACCATGTGGGCGGACGGCTACAACGCCGTGGTCGAGCACATCCAGCAGCGCGCCAACGTCGTCCTGGTGGCCAGGGGCGAACTGGCCGAACTGCGGGCGCTGGCGCGCCAGCGCGGCTGGACCAACCTGCGCCTTTTGTCCTCGGCCGGCAACGGCTTCAACGCCGACTTCGCCATGGAGGACGACGACGGCAACCAGATGCCCGGCGTCAGCATCGTCGAGCAGACCGGCGACGGCCTGCGCCTGAGCTACACCGGCTGCGCGATGATGGGCGACGGACACTACCGCGGCCTGGATATGCTGAGCCCGGTGTGGAACATCCTCGACCTGATGCCGGCCGGCCGCGGCGACTGGATGCCGTCGATGAGCTACGCCTGAGTTGGACCGAGACAACATCCTTCGAGACGGCCGCTTGCGCGGCCTCCTCAGGATGAGGTGCCTATCACATTGACCCTCATCCTGAGGAGCGTCCGCAAGGACGCGTCTCGAAGGATGAAGGCCCGGGACCGCCGCCTAGCGCGGCCACACCTGCGGGAACATCTCGCAGACCATGGCGTCGCCCGGCTGCAGGCCATGGCCGTCGATCGGCGGCGAGATCTGTCCGCTGCGCGTGGCATAGCGGGCGTCCTCGCCCAGCCAGCGGGTGGCGTAGGCCCGGCGCCGGCGCTCGGTCGACAGGTTGCCCGGCGCCCCGTGCACCGTCAGGGCGTGGAAGAAGATGCAGTCGCCGGGCTCGAGCGACCAGGACAGGAAGCGGTGGGCGTCGCGTTCGCCATCAATGTCGGGGATCGTCTCGAAGCGGTCGTCGGCCACCGCCAGCGCGGTGTTGCCGCGGTTGAAGTACTGCGGCGCAAACCAGCGCCCCCAGCGGTGCGAGCCGGCGACGTACTCGACGCAAGCCTCCTGCGGCACCGGGTCGAGCGGCAGCCAGATCGAGCCGACCATCTCGCCGTTGACCGGGTAGTAGGGCTGGTCGTGGTGCCAGGGCGTGCGCTCGCGCGTGCCCGGTTCCTTCACCAGCAGGTGATCGTGGTAGAACGCCACCGTGCGCGCGCCCAGCAGGCGCGCGGCGATCGCCGCCGCCGGCGAGTGCATGACGAAGCGCCGCGCCTGCGGCCAGCGCTGCCAGAGCTGAAAATCGACGAAGAACTCGCCGGGCGCCCCCTCGGGCGTGTTGCGCCGGACCATCGGCCCGGGTTCCGCCTTGTCCGCCTCCACTGCCTCGGCCAGCAGCGCCAGCCAGTCGGGATGGAACAAACCGCGCAGGCAGATCGCGCCGTCGCGCCGGTAGGCGGCGACCTCGTCGTCGCCGATCTCGCGCAAGGGTCGTTCGTTCAGCATACTGGCGTCCCCTCAATCGGGCGGACTTTGAACCATGGCGCAGAGCAGTGCAAACGGCCGGCACGGCCGCCTGGCGGCGGTGTTCCTGCAGGACGAGATCGACGCCATCTGCCTGGGCGGCCGCGTGCGCGCCGTCGCCGTGCTGGTGGTCGCGCTCTGGGTGATCGTCGAGAACGCCGATCTCGTGCGCAGCAGCTGGTACGGCGGGTTGATCCTCATGTTCGCGGTTGCCGGGCTGGTGCTCTCGCGGCTCGCCGCCAGCGGCCGCTACCGGCCCTGGATGAAGTATGCCCTGGCCGCGTTCGATGCCGCCCTGTTCGTCTTCATCATCGTCGCCCCGGTGCCCGGCGACCTCGGCCTGCCGCCGCAGATGGCCATTTCGCGGGGGCTTTTCATCTATGCCCTGATCATCCTGCTCAGCGCCGGCTTCATCTACACGCCCTGGTTCGCGCTCTGGACCGGCGCCTGCCTGGCGCTGTTCTGGGGCCTGGGCTACCTCTGGGTCGCCCGGTTGCCCGACAGCATCGGCTGGGCCGACATCGCCGGCACCATCACCGACCGCGACAGCTTCATCGCGGCGATCAGCCAGCCGACCTACGTCAACGCCTACCTGGCCATCCGCGACATCCTGGTGGTGCTGGTCGGCGCCTTCATCATCGCCATGGCGGTCCGCCGCGCCCGCGCCATCGTCCAGCGCGAGGCCACCACCGAGCGCCGGCGGGCCAACCTGGCGCGCTACTTCTCGCCCAACCTGGTGGAAGAGCTGGCCGCCGGCGGCGACGACCTTGGCACCGGCCGGCGCCAGCCGGTGGCGGTCGTGTTCGCCGACATCGTCGGCTTCACCGCGCTGTGCGAGGGCGCCAGCCCGGCCGAGGTCACGGCCCTGCTGCGCGACTACCAGGGCCGCATGGAAGAGGCCGTTTTCGCCCACGGCGGCACCCTGGATAAGTACATGGGCGATGCGGTGATGGCCACCTTCGGCACGCCGCACGCCGGTCCCGACGACGCCGTCGACGCGCTTGCCTGCGCGCGCGCCATGCACGCCGCCATCGCCGCCTGGAATGCTGAGCGACGCGCGCGCGACCGGTCGCCGGTGCGGGTCTGCTTCGGGCTCGATGTCGGCGACTGCGTGGTCGGCGACGTCGGCCGCTCGCGCCTGGAATTCACGGTGATCGGCGATGCCGTCAACGTCGCCAGCCGGCTGGAGAACGCGGCCCGCGAGCTCGTCGCCGACATCGTCATCAGCGAGGCGCTGGCAACGGCGGTCGAGGCCCGCGGCGCGGGCGAGCTGCTGCAGGGCTTCCGCGCCACGCCGCCGGTCGCCCTGCGCGGGCGTCGCGAGCCGGTCGCGGTGCGGATCTATCCGACCGGCGGCTGAGCGTTGGCGCGAACGGGCATCGGCGTGTCAAGTCGCGCCGTCAATGCCAAAGCCCGGGAATCGCGGCAGACTGGGCCGACCATGGCGACGATAAGCAACGAGCGCGCCACCGCCCGCCCCGATGCGCGGGTCGAAGCCGCGTTCTGGCGCGAGGAACGCCAGGCGGTCGGCTTCGCCTGCCTGGTGCGCATCGTCGCCGTGATCGCCGTCGCCGGCTGGGTCTGGATCGAGGCCGGGCTCTACCTCGGCATCTACTACATGGCGATGGTCTCGCTGTTCGCCGTCTCCGGCGCGCTGCTTTTGTGGCTGGTGCAGCGCGACCGCTACGTGCCGTGGATGAAGTACGCCTTCGCCGCCGTCGACGCGATCCTGCTGGCCTACATCCTGCTGGCGCCCAACCCGCTCGACCCCTCGCCGGTGCCGGCGCCCGTCGCCCTTCGGTTCGGCAACTTCAAGTACGCCTTCCTGCTGCTGCTGTTCTCCGCCTATGCCTTCTCGCCCGGCCTGGTGATCTGGACCGGCGGCTGGCTCGCCGCCGCCGGCACCGCCGTGGTCTTATGGATCGCCACCCGCCCCGGCGCCATCACCTGGGGCGACGTCGATCCGCAGAACCTCTCGCTCGACGAGTTCATGAACATCTACCTGCACCCGGAGTTCGTCGTCCTCGACGTGTTCTACCGCGACGTGGTGATCGTCCTGGTCGCCTCGGGCATGCTGGCGGCCGCGGTCTGGCGCTTGCGCCAGCTGGTGCGCCGGCAGGCGACGTCGGCGATGGAGCGGGCCAACCTGGCGCGCTACTTCTCGCCCAACATCATCGAGGATCTGTCGCACGGGCGGTTGGCATTGCGCAGCGAACGCGAGCAGCCGGTCGGCGTGCTGTTCGTCGACATCGCCGGCTTCACCCACCTGTGCGAGACGCTGTCGCCGGCGGAGGTCATGGACCTGCTGCGCCACTTCCACGGCCGCATGGAGCACGCGGTGTTCGCCAACGGCGGCACCCTGGACAAGTACATCGGCGATGCGGTGATGGCGACCTTCGGCACCCCCGACACCGGCCCGGACGATGCCTCCAACACCGTGCGCTGCGCCCTGGCGATGATCCGCGCCATAGGCCACTGGAACACCGAGCGGGCGATCCAGGGCCTCGCCCCGGTCCGCGTCGGCATCGGCGCCCACTACGGCATGTGCATGGTCGGCGACGTCGGTGGCGAGACCCGCCTGGAGTTCACGGTGATCGGCGATACCGTCAACGTCGCCAGCCGCCTGGAGGAGCTCAGCCGGCCGATGGACGCCGACGTGCTGATCAGCCAGGACCTGGCCGACGCCGTCGCCCGCGAAGGCAACGCATCGCTGCTGGCGGACTTCAAGAGCCAGCCGCCGCACGACATCCGCGGCCGCGAACAGCCGCTGGGACTGCTCACCTGGTCGGCGCCGGCGGAGACCCTGCCGGGTCAGCCGCCCAAGCGCACCACCCCCTGATCGATGGCGCCGAAGATGCTGGCGCCGTCGCCGTCGAGCATCTCGATGCGGATGCGGTCGCCGAACGCCATGAACGGGGTCCTGGCTTCGCCGTCGTTGACGGTCTCGTACATCCGCACCTCGGCGATGCAGGAGTAGCCGACGCCGCCGTCGGCGACGGCGGAGCCGTGGCCGTCGCCCTGCTTGTTGGAGACCGTGCCCGAGCCGACGATGGCGCCGGCGGCGAGCGGGCGGGTCTTCGCCGCGTGGGCGATCAGGGCGGGGAAGTCGAAGGCCATGTCCTGGCCGGCGTCGGCCTTGCCGAACAGGTCGCCGTTCAGGTGGCAGAGCATGGCGCCGTGCAGCTTGCCGCCGTCCCAGGCGGCGCCGAGCTGATCGGGGGTGACGGCGACCGGCGAGAAGGCGCTCGACGGCTTGCCGTTGAAGAAGCCGAAGCCCTTGGCCAGCTCGCCGGGGATGAGGTTCCGAAGCGAGACGTCGTTGACCAACAGCACCAGGCGGATCGCCGCGGCGGCCTGCTCCGGGGTGGCGCCCATGGGCACGTCGTCGACGATCACCGCGACTTCGGCTTCGAAGTCGATGCCCCAGTCGGTCGAGCCCATGGCGATGTCCTCGCGGGGGCCTAAAAAGGCGTCCGAGCCGCCCTGGTACATCAGCGGATCGGTCCAGAAACTGGGCGGCATCTCCGCGCCGCGGGCCTTGCGCACCAGCTCGACGTGGTTGAGGTAGGCGCTGCCGTCGGCCCACTGATAGGCGCGCGGCAGGGGCGAGGCCAGGGCGGCGGGGTCGAGGTCGAAGGCGCCGTCCGCCTGCCCGCGCTCGAGCGCGGCGGAAAGCTCTTCCAGGGCGGGCGCGGTGGCCGACCAGTCGTCCAGTGCCGCCTGCAGGGTCGGGGCGATCGTGCCGGCCTCGACCGCGCGGCTCAGGTCGGCGCTGACCACGACGAGGCGGCCGTCGCGGCCGGATTTCAGAGATGCCAGTTTCACGTACGCGCTCCTTTGTCCGATGGCGGCCGGCATTGCCTGTCCGGCACCTGTGGACCCCGGCTTCCGTGTGTGGTCACGCGGGATTGTTTCGACGGCGCAGGCGTACTCAGAGGTATCTCCTTCATCAGGGAGCACCTCGCATCATGCAAGTGAAACTGCACGCCAACGC
>Ga0056121_1000045_pt1 | contig 62562 bp, 51 predicted proteins | sample WorMetHEROISLAND_FD_83872 | JGI IMG/M metagenome (GOLD analysis project Ga0056121, IMG submission 83872) | Marine gutless worms symbiont microbial communities from Max Planck institute for Marine Microbiology, Germany - Olavius sp. 1 HERON ISLAND ...
GCCTGAGTAAAGTACTTGAAGAAATAGCTCCCGATTTTCATGTCGTCTATGCTGATCGATTCGAAGGTTTTTCAGCAGTTATTACCAGCACTCAAATGGGAATCCCTACCGCCCATATCGAGGGTGGGGATATTACTGAGGGCGGCGCTCTCGATGATTCGGTTCGTCATGCCATGACCAAGCTTGCGCACTTGCATTTTACAACCAATGAGCTTGCGGCCGAAAGGGTTCGACGCCTCGGTGAAGAGAGTTGGCGGGTTTTCAATGTGGGCTTTCCTGCACTGGACCTTGTGAAGCTTGGAAACTACGCATCTTCAGATGAAATCGGCAGTAAGTTTAAGATGAATATGGACAAACCGATTCTGGTTTTCACGCAGCACTCGGTCACCACTGAATACGATGTGGCTGATATCCAGGTGATGCCGTCGTTGAAGGCGATGCAAACGCTCGCCCAAAAGGGGATACAGATAATGATCACCTACCCAAACAACGATGCTGGCGGAAAACGCATTATAGGTGAGATTGAGCGTTTAAAAAACCAGAGGGTAGAGAATCTTTTCTTTAGAAAAAGCCTTGGTAGATATTTTTACCACGGTTTTTTGAACCATTGTGGCCTGGTTGGAACAGGGGCCTGCGTTGGAAATTCATCAAGCGGAATAAAAGAGACTCCGGTATTTGGGTGCCCAACCGTGAATATTGGATCAAGGCAAGACGGACGTTTAAGAGCCACGAACGTCATTGATACATCATACGATGAGAAAGAAATTATCCAAGCATGTGAAAAATGCCTGTACGATGTGGATTTCCGGACTCAATCGGAGAATTGTCATAATCCATACGACGGTGGCGATTCAGGCAAGCAGGTGGCTGACGTCCTGGCAACAATCGAGATTGATAGACGCCTCGTTCAAAAGAAAATGACCTTCTAGCTCTGTCTCGCAATGTTAGGTGCCGTCTAATTAAAGCCGGTCAATCCTCGTTGCGGGAAAAATTGTTACCTAAAGGAAAATCGCGCATCATGTATCAGGAGTGGAAAAGAAATCCGGCTTTGTTAGAAGGGCAGGAGTACCTGGTTAACAATCATATGGCCCTTCAGATATCAAAACTGGGGTTTGAACAAATAATCGATAAATACATTGCCATAACACCGGAGTGTATTCAGCATACCCTCCGGGCCTTACCGAAAGCTTGGAATTCCTTTTATGGTCAGGGAGTTGACCTCGGCGGCGGTGTTGGTGCCGTATCAAGCATAATTGCCTTGAAACCGGCAGTGAGCCTTATCTATTGTATCGAAGTAACTGAGCATTGTGTATCAGAATGTCAGCCCGTGGTAAAGAAACACATTTTAGGCGACAGGCAGGCTAAGATGATATCCGTTCTGGGAGATTTTGATAATCTGGAGCTGCCTGCCGGATCGCTTGATTTCGCGGTATCATGGGATTCCATGCACCATTCGGTGGATTTGGTGAAGACCTTAAAAGAAACGCGCCGGGTCCTAAAAAAAACTGGAAAGCTGGTCATTATTGATCGCGCACATGACAATGCAACACCGGATGCTGAAATAGAACGAATGGGTAATATTATTTATGATAAGAAGTTTATGAGGGATGTCTTCCAACCTGAAGGTAAGAAGTTGACCCGGCTGGAGAATGGCGAGCATGACTACCGTTTTTATGAATGGGAGGATTTCTTTGAACGCGCGGGTTTTGAAGTTATTGATAAGGCCTTGATCAAGACGATTGGTACGTTGGACGAATGTAAAAACGATGCCGGTGTTCGGGAAATCCCGGTTGACTATTCATTAGGCGGTTTCATCCAGCGCAAAGTGGTTTATATATTAGCACCCAGTTGAAGATTATTATCGTATACACGCAACATGGGCGATCAAACAATTCAAGGTAAGCACGGAGCATCTGTACCAACAATAGTCGGCCTTATTACCGCTCGGGGGGGCTCGAAAGGGTTACCCCGCAAGAATGTAAAACCGGTTGCCGACAAGCCCCTGATTGCTTGGACTATTGAAGCAGCGCTACATTCTGAGATCCTGAGCCGACTTATTGTATCCACCGATGATGAGGAGATTGCGGCGGTTGCTCGGCAATACCATGCCGAAGTCCCCTTTATACGGCCAAAGGAGCTGGCCCAGGATAACTCGCCGCACACTGATGTTATTTTGCATGCGGTGAAATGGCTTCAGTCTGACCAGGGCGCCTTGCCCGATTATATCATGCTGTTGCAACCCACCTCGCCGTGCCGGACAGCACAAGATATCGATAATGCTGGCCGGATCGCCATTGATGGGCAGGCAGAAGCGGTCTTTAGTGTTTGTACCTCTCCAGCACACCCTTATCTATGTAAGCGTCTTTCGGAAGACGGTACCCTGGTTAATTTTGTTCCTACTCCGACCGGGTATTTGAGTCGGCAGAGCTTGCCGCCCGCTTACGCGCTGAATGGGGCAATCTTTCTAATTAGCTGTGAAATGGTATTACAAAAAGGCTTTTGGGAAAGATTAAGAGTACTGCCCTATGTAATGCCGCCTGAAAGATCTTTAGATGTTGACACAAAATGGGACCTATTTCTTGTGGATGCAATCTTACGGAAACATTGCGTTGATTCTCTGTGATCTTCAAGGATGGTCTCAAAGCATTTTTCGGCCATATGCAAGGTTGAATCATACCGGGAGGCACGCCAGATGCCGGTGTTAGGAAAGCCAAGGATTGCCATCATCGATTTTGGATTGGGGAATTTATATAGTATCCAGCAGGCATGCCACTGGGTAGGGATGCAAGCTAGAATATCAAACGATATAAAAGAGCTGGATTCTGCTGAGGCGCTGCTGCTACCCGGTGTCGGGTCATTCGGAAAAGCGATGGACGCCTTGAAACGTTTGGACCTGGTAAATTTTCTCCAAGACTATTCAGCTGGGCAAAAGCCTCTCATTGGCATCTGCTTGGGGATGCAACTGCTAATGGCCAAAAGCGAGGAATTTGGGCAACACCCTGGCCTGGGTATTGTCGCCGGTGAAGTCGTAAGGTTCGAACAACCCGGTCGTGAAGAATTTAGCCTTAAGATTCCACAAATTGGCTGGAACAGTGTTTATACTGATGACGGTTTTTTACATGCCAACTCTAATTGGAACCGCTCACCGTTGGCAGGACTAGCTGACGGCAGGTGCATGTATTTTGTGCATTCGTATTTTGTAAAACCTACTTCGAATTCTGTTGTCGCCTCGCTGACCACATACGGTGGTGTCACCTATTGCTCAAGCTTGCTACAAGACAATACATTCGCTTGTCAATTTCACCCAGAGCGCAGCGGCCCAGACGGCTTACATATCTACAGCAATATCGCAGCCTGGATAATGAAAACAAGACGGAAGCACTAAAAAGATAGCTTTCCTATCAAGACATGGGGTACTCGGTGGTATAACAAATGAATTCAGAACAATTATCTAAGATGCTTATCTCAGGTGACCGAACTGTCAAACAAGCCATGCAGCAAATCGGCCCGGCCTCGGCGGGTATCCTCTTTGTGGTAGACATAGAGAATAAGTTATTGGGAACCATTACCGATGGAGATATACGACGGGGATTGTTGCGCGGTGTTAGGTTTGATGAAAATATAGATGCCGTAACGTTCAAAGATTTTGTATATGTCAACCACGACGCTCCAGATTTACACACGACTGTAAAAAAAATTATGCTTGAAACGCGTAACGAGCAAATCCCGGTTCTAAACAGTGAAGGACAAATCACTGATGTCATGTTGTTGATCGACATCTTTGGTGAAAATAGTAAAAAAGAACTGCCAAAGCTGGTCTCCAATCAAGTCGTAATCATGGCGGGCGGAGTTGGTTCGCGTCTGGATCCTTTTACCAAGATACTACCAAAACCCCTGATTCCAGTTGGTGACCTGCCGGTGATAGAGGTGATCATGAATAATTTCTATCGCTACGGCATGCACCGATTTACGTATACACTGAACTACAAAAAAGAATACATAAAGCTATACCTGTCAGAAAATAATCACCGTTATGACATCGATTGGGTCGAGGAGCCAAACTATTTAGGGACGGCAGGCAGTTTGTCGCTTCTTAAACAAAAACTCAGGGAGACCTTCATTGTTACAAATTGTGACTCTTTATTGGATGTTGATTACACAAAGATTCTCAAATGGCATGCTCGCCAGAAAGCAAAAATTACCATAATAGGATGCCACCGCGAATATGAAATCCCTTTCGGAGTCCTGCAACTTGCCGACGGCAAACTGGAAAAGATCAAGGAAAAACCGGTTCACGACATGATTATCAACACCGGTGTTTACGTCATGGAACCCGATGCCCTGGACCATATCCCGGAAGGCCAACCTATGGATATGAACCAACTTATCGACCGGGTATCCGCGCAGGACAAAGTTTCCGTTTTCACCGTTTACGACGGCTGGCTGGATATTGGTCAGTGGAAGGAATACAAGCAGAACATTGGTAAGATAGACGGCACAGCAGCCAAACCCTAAAAAGGCCGGTGCCGTGGACGGCAACCGGCCTACCGATCATGAAGGTAAAAGCATCCGAAATAAGCCGGATCCTCTGGTATTTTCTAAGGCCCTATAAAATCAAGGTGGTAATCCTGCTGACCTTGATGTTCCTGGCCGGCGTGTTGGAAACGGTCAACCTGGCGGTCATCTATCCGATTATCAACTACGGGCTGGAGATCGAAAACAGCAGCCTGATCATCCGGTCTTTCAATGCCGTCATCACCGCTTTCGGCGGTGGGGGCAACTATTTCTTTTCGGCCTGCGTTCTGCTGGTGGCCATATCGCTGGTTTCAGCGGCTTTCAAGTACGGTCTCAGCGCTTTTTCATATCGCGTGATGGTCGCCATCGTCGGCGATACCCAGAAAGCCGTTTTCCGCAAGTACCTGCAGGCCGACTATAACTACTATGTTTCCAGTCAGCAGGGCAAACTGATCCACACAGCCACCATCGCGCCGGAACATGTCTTCAACATGATACTATTCGCGATCCGGGGGGCAACCGACCTGATCAACTCCCTGACGCTGTTCGGCATGCTGCTGGCCTTAAGCTGGCAAGCGACCGTACTGCTGATGCTGGCCGGATTTTTGTATATCGTCTATATTCGGCGCCTGAATGAGAAAATTATCTACCCATCCGCCGACCTGAGCAACCGAGCCGACCGTCGTAAAAACGTGGTGATGAACGAGTTCATCACGGGCATTAAACCGATTCGTGTGTTTCTGGGTTCAGGTTTCTGGCAGTCGAAATACACCCGCTGCGTAGAAGAAAAATTGCAGCACAGCTATCGGATGCTGATGGGCCGGGTTATCCCCGAGACGACCACCCGGGTGGTTTTTTTTCTGATTGTCGGTATCACCGGAATCGTGATCAGCTTCCGACCCCATGCCGCGATTGTCGCTGTCCTGCCGGTCCTGGGGACCTTTATCCTGGTGGCCAACCGCTTCATACCTACCGTAAATTCCTTAGGTGCGGGTCTTATGTCGATCATGAGTTCGATGCCTAACGCCCGGATCATCTACAACCTTCTGAACACGCGGTTTGACGCACTGCCCACTGGTGGAAAAAAACTGGACGGCTTCAACCGGGATATCGAATTTGCCTCGGTCGCGTTCCGGTACCCCGCGGCGGAAAAGCCCTTGCTGGACGGTCTTTCCTTCCGGATCGCGAAAAAAAAGATGACCGCTGTGGTCGGGCCCTCAGGCGCAGGTAAGTCCACCATCGTCAACCTGCTCTTGAAGCTGTATCAGCCGGACATCGGCCGGGTGCTGATCGACGGGGTCGATATTTTTGATTACGATAACCGTTCCTATCTGTCCCGGATCGGGTATGTTTCTCAGGAGACCTTTATTTTCAATGACTCCATCCGGGAGAATATCCGGTTCGGAATGGAGGATTGCACGCCAGCCCTAATCGAGGAAGCCGCCCGTCTGGCCCATGCCCACGATTTTATTATGCAGCTGAAAGACGGTTATGACACCTTGGTCGGAGATGCCGGCGTCATGCTGTCCGGCGGTCAGCGTCAGCGCATTGCCATTGCTCGGGGGATGCTGCGTAAGCCGGAAATTATGATCCTGGATGAAGCGACCAGTTCACTCGACACTATTTCCGAAAGAAAAGTCCAGGAGGCAATTGCAAACATATCTGAATATACAACTGTACTGGTGGTGGCTCATCGCCTGACTACAATCATAGACGCTGATATGATCATCGTGGTAAACGCCGGCAAGATCATAGAGCAAGGAAGACATAAGGAGTTGATGGCCAATAAAGGCCAATATTTCGAATTTTATAGTTCCCCAGATGAAGAGAACTAAATCAAATAACGTAAGCCGGGTTGTTTTGTTTCAAGGCGATCCAAATAAACACAAAAAGAGAGCACGCCGTTACAACGAGGTATATTTTGCTGAAGGGTCTTCGCTTACCGGTCAAAAGGTGGAGGAAGATCTTTTTACATATGTCGATTTGCATACCGCAGACTACTTGGCTGGAAAGCGGCTCGAAACCTTTTACCAGCAATTTACGAAAGAGAAAGAACGCGATTTGCTGAATGCATTGTTGGGCAGCGAATACGGTCATCTATACTTAAAAAAACATATATTGATAGAGCTCCGTAAAATATACACTGCAAGGATATATTTGGATAAGTTTATAGAGCGATATGGGAAACGCTCACATTTTGATTTCATCCCAAAGAATATGTCCTATGAGGTTTATCAATGCCTTAATGAAATGGAAAACATTTTTCCTCCTAACGTACGTATACCCGAATGGTACCTCAGGAAGATTAAGGTAAAAGAATACCTAAAAAGGATTTTACATCGATACGCAATTCTGGGATTTCCACTATTATTGGCTCTCTACATGACCTGGAAAAGAGAGGCCCAAACGGCATTGCCAGAATACAAGTTCGGAATGCATGCATGGGATACAGGTACACACCATTTTCTTCCGCCCTATACTATCAGATTTTTCGATAAACTCAAACAAGCCGGCACCCCGGTTCTAATTGTAATAGATTCTGGTTTTCGCGGCAGTATGAGTAAGCGTAATCTCAGGAAAATCAAACAGGGTGTTTTCGATGTCTGCTATTTTTTTGACCTGATAAGACAGATCGATATCCGGACATTTTTCTTGATGGTTTATACGAAACTGGTGCGCTCGCAAATTCAATTGTTTTGTTTGCGCGCTAAAACGGCTGCTGTTCGCCAGATAAACTTCAAGTTGTTTATGAAGCTGGTGACATGGGAAATTTTTTTTTCGAAATTTAAAGTTAAAAGATTTATAACCTTGCAAACGCCTGGTGATATCGCGACTTCACTTATCCAGCAAAAAAATAAATCCAGATCAAGCTTTATCTTTTTATCAAGTTCCTATGATTGCATCCCCATAGAAGATAGCAATGCCCTCTCAGATGGTGAATACAGCCATATGTATTTCAATGATTTCACATCTTCCAGGGTTTCAATAGAGTATTTTAAAAAAAATGAAAACCAATTTGAGAATTACTTTGAGACCGGTGTATTGTCTGCCGATGATGCCTATCGAGTAAAAAATGATCCGGAACGAAAGGCCAAAATTAAAAAGAAGCTGTGTATTCCTAAGAATGTACAAGTGGTGGGGCTGTTTGATACTACCATTGGTAAAAACGGTATGTTTGATTTATACCAGGGGCTTCAAATGGCAACGAATTACTACGAACTGGTAAAGCAAAACAAACAGGTTTATTATCTCTTTAAAACCAGGACTGTCAATAAGCTGCCGGCGGATAGCCAAGTAAAACAGGTCTATGATTTGTTGAGGAAAAATGAAAGAGTGTGTTTCATCTACAACGAACCAGGCTTTAAGTCGACTAAATTGATGGGTATCTGCGATCTGGTCATATCGGCGTATTCTTCATCCGTTTCACTTGAAGCTGCTAGCGGCGGCATTAAATCAATTTTTTATACGCCTGAAAAATTTTTACGTAAGGAATTCCCGCTGACTCATTTCCCGAAATTTTGTGCGCGTAATATTTTTGAACTGCAAGACCTGCAAAATTACTGGCTCAATGAATGTAACGCCAGCTCGTTCAGACAGTTTCAAGACAATTACATAAAACCTTATATTGACTCTTATTGTGATGGCAGCGCAAATAGCCGACTTGAAAAATTCATGAATTTGTAACTTTCTGGGTACTTTTAATCTCATTTTTCATTTCACCGTACCTTCTCTAGAGAGGATTTTCCATGATTTACATAGGTGTTAACTGGGACCATCCTTCCAGTGTCGCTTTATTATCCGACAATCGGATTATCGCCGGCGTAAGCGAAGAACGCTTCACCAGGATTAAAAATGATCTGTCCTTCCCGCAAAACGCTCTTGAATATTGCCTAAGCTTCGTCGACGACCTCAGTCAAATCGACGGTGTTGGCGTAGTTTCCACCGAGGTAGGTTACCGTGAAATGCTCTACCAGTATGCCTGCAATCTCTCTATTGCCGATCATATCCGTGAACAGCATGAGGTCTGGTACCCGCGCTTTTATGGGGGGCAGGAGGTCGATAATGCCATAGTGCATAAAAAGCGGTGGATCACGGATCAGTATCCAGCCGAATACTGGTCAGTATACGATCCGGCAAAAGTTGACTCCTATAGCCAGGATTCTGCGAACATTATCGCCGATTTTATAGATATCGAATATGAGCGAGAGAAGCGCATAGATCACCATCGCTGCCATTCTTATTATGGATATTTTACCAGCCCTTTCCGCAAAGAAGAGGCCGTCGTGATTACGGTTGATGGATTTGGAGACGGTCTGAACGCGACAATTTCAATTGCTAACAATGGCAAACTTGAACGGATCTATGCAACCGACAAGTGTATTCTGGGTCGCATTTACCGCCATGTGACATTGCTCCTGGGAATGAAACCGCTCGAACACGAATACAAGGTTATGGGGCTGGCCCCTTACGCTAAAGGCAAATACGCCCGGGAAGTTTACCAGGTCTTCGAAGAGCTGATTGATGTCGACGGCATTGATTTCGTTTATAAAAACAAACCTCGAGACAGCTACTTCCACTTCAAGGATCGGTTGGAAGGGTACCGTTTCGACAACATTGCGGCCGGTATGCAGATGTGGGTGGAGGACATTCTAACCCGCTGGGTTACCAACATCGTGAAGGAGACCGGCATTGGTACCCTGGTGTTTTCAGGCGGGGTGGCCATGAACGTCAAGGCCATGGGTAAGGTCGGCTCACTACCCGAAGTCGACCGCATGTTTGTGCCCGGCAGTGGGTCGGATGACAGTAACTGCATCGGAGCGGCCATCGTGGCGGCGGTTGACGGCAATCCCGGTTCCTCCAGCGGGGGATTCGCGGTACCCAGTCTGCTCATTGGTAATGCGGTAGCCGACGGGTCGGAGGTTATTGTTGCCGCCGACAAAGCATTAGACCTGGTCGTAGATCGCGACGTCACCGTGGAAAAGATTGCTCGCCTGCTCTTGGAAGGCGTCATCATCGGGCGCTGCATCGGGCGGATGGAGTTTGGCCAGCGAGCCCTGGGCAACCGATCTATCCTGGCCGACCCCATCGCTGCGGATGTGGTGCCCCGGATAAACGCGATGATCAAGAATCGGGACTTTTGGATGCCGTTTGCACCGGTTGTCCTTGATACGTATAACGATCGCTACTTGATAAACCCGAAGAACATCCAGTCGCCGCACATGACGATCGGTTATGAAACCACGCCTGAAGGTTGGGCGGCTATGCGGGCCGCCTGTCATGCGGCTGACCGTACTGCCCGGGCCCAGATTTTGACTTCTGAGGATAACCCTGAGCTGTATGAACTGTTGCTTGCCTTTGAAAAGCTTGCCGGTCGGGGGGCTTTGCTAAACACCTCCTTTAATCTTCACGGGTATCCGATTGTGAACACAGCCCAAGACGCCTATTCCGTTTTCATAGAGTCGGAACTGGAGGGCCTCTGGCTTGAAGAGGGCCTGGTATTGAAAAAGTCCGTCTTTGTGGCGGATGATGGTTAGTTGGAGAATTTAAGCATGAACGACAAACACTTGCATGATAAAAACTTCGCGGTTGTTACCAGCGGTATGACCGAGCTTGAAGCGCGGTATGCCGAGAGTCGAAAGCACTGGGAGCAGGTTGCTCAGACCCTTGAGTTGCCTCCCGCGCCACTGCAGGTCGATATTGAATTAACCAATATCTGCGACATTCGTTGCCTAATGTGTGAACGAAAATACATGCGTCGCACGACCGGCATGATGTCTACAGCCCTATTCAAGCAGATTATCGATGATTGCGCCAAGTCAGGTGTGGAAAGCGTGAAGCTTAATCTTTGGGGAGAATCTCTACTGCACAAAGAACTGTTGAGTATGGTCCAGTATGCCAAGGATAACTCCTCTTTGATTTTGCAATTCAATACAAATGCCAACAGGTTGTCAAGTGAGATCAGCCGTGGTCTGATTCTAGCCGGGCTTGATAAACTTACTATTTCGATAGATGGTGTTTCCAGTGAGACTTATCAAAAAGTACGAATCGGTGGCAACTATAGAAGAGTCATTGAAAATGTTGAAACGTTGCTTGAATTGAAGCAATCCTATGGATCCGTTTTACCGGTCGTTACCTTGCAGATCATTGCGATGACCGAAACGAAACATGAAATTGACGCTTTTGTCGAGACTTGGCAGGATAGAGTCGATTGTGTTTCAGTGACCAACATATTCACAACTAACAAATCTCACGATGAAATTGACAATCTTTCGTTGCGCCGGAATACCAATACTGATCTGCAACCTTGTTCCCAGTTATGGCAACGCTTGTCGATATTGTGGGACGGGGTTGCCACCGTGTGCTGTAATGACTATGACGGCGCTCTTGCAATTGGCAACGTTCACGAATCTAGTATCACTGAATTATGGCAATGCGAAAAGCTAAATCAACTCAGGGAGAATCATAAGGACCTCAATTTTTCAAGACTCATCTGTCGAAAATGTGAAAATATTTTGGCGTACAAATGAGTTTGGAACTTTTCATTTTTCTGTCTGCTTCGTGGTACACCTATGAAATGGAATAGATATGGTCGGAAATAATTCTTTCGTGCCCTACGGGCACCAGAGCATCGATAAGGCGGACGTGAACGCAGTCGTCGACGTTCTAAACAGCGAGTGGCTTACCCAAGGACCGGTTGTCGCGGAGTTTGAAAAGGCTGTAGCCCGGCGGACAGGCGCCAAACATGCCGTTGCCGTTTCCAGCGGTACCGCCGCCTTGCACTGTGCCTGTTTTGCCGCCGGGGTTGGCCGAGGCGACGAAATAATTACTGCACCGATTACTTTTGCTGCCTCTGGGAACTGCGCCCGTTACCTGGGCGCTGATGTCAGATTGGTAGATGTCCACCCGGAATCCCATTGCCTGGATCCGGACCGGCTGGAAGCGGCTATTACCGGGCGAACGCGGGCCATTATTCCCGTTGATTTTACCGGCCGGCCCTGTGATATGGACGCCATCAATGCAATTGCTACCCAACACCGCATTATCGTTATCGAAGACGCAGCCCACTCCTTTGGAGCCACCTACAAAGGCCGTGCGGTGGGTGGCCTGGCCGACATGACCATCTTTTCCTTTCATCCGGTGAAACTCATCACCACGGGTGAGGGGGGCATGATCCTCACCAACGATGATGACCTGGCGATGAATCTGCGGATGTACCGGTCACACGGTACAACCAAGGGGGAGTTCACACCGCTGCAGGAAATCGAGGAGGGGGCCGACAACTGGGGGGGGCAGCCCTGCGACCAGCGACAAGAGAGCAAGGTCCAGTGGTATTACGAGATGCAGCTTCTGGGATTTAACTACCGGATAACCGATTTTCAATGCGCCCTCGGAATAAACCAGTTGGGCAAAATGGATCATTTCTTAGAACGTCGCCGCGAGATAGCCGTGCGTTACAATGCCGCGTTTAGCAGTAACCCGCTCATCGAGACCCCCGCGGTTAACGGTGACTGGGAAAGCGCCTGGCATCTTTACGTTATCAACCTGGACCTGGCCAACATGCAAAGAACGCGGCGGCAGGTGTTTGAAGACCTGCGCCGACTCAATATTGGAGTCCACGTCCACTACATTCCCCTGCACCTGCATCCCTATTACCGCCAGACATATGGCTATCAACGCGGCGACTTTCCGGTAGCGGAAGCTTTTTATGATACTGCATTGACTCTGCCGTTGTTTCCTGATTTGAGCGACACCGATTTTCAGCGCGTTGTAGACGGTGTGCTGACAAATGTCAGGTAAACGCCAATATGAGCAGGCATGCGGCAACAATAGGAGACAATAAGTGAAAGTACTGCTGATTAACCCGGTCATCCGGGAGTGGGCCAAACCCAATGTGCTACCCCTTGGACTGGCATATATTGCCGCTGTACTGCGCGATAACGGGCATTTGGTGGAAGTCCTGGACCTGAACGCCCTGCGGCTGAAATCTGGTGAAATTGAGGCCCGGCTCCGGAAAAGTGACTATGATGTTGCCGGCATCGGCGCCATTGTGACAGTTTACCGGGAAGTGAAGAGGTTGATTCAACAGTTGAAGTCCTTTCATCCGGAGCGACCGGTAATGGTCGGCGGCAGCGTGGGGACCTCGATTCCCCATATTATTATGGAAAAGACTGCGGCCGATATTGCTTGCATCGGGGAGGGTGAAGTTACCGCTCTTGAAATAGTTTCAAGCCTGGAACGGAAAGAAGCCTTGGAGAAGGTTGCCGGGATCTGGTTCAAACAGCCCGATGGCCATATCATCAAGAACCCGCCTCGCAAACCAATACGCAGCATGGATACACTTCCGCTGCCGGCCTGGGATCTGTTTCCCATGGAAATCTATCTGGTCAACCCGGTGGGTGCGCCCAATCGCAACAAATGGGTCGACGGAGACTCCGGAGAAGAATTCGTACGTTCGATGAATGTGAGCGCTACCCGCGGCTGTCCTTATAAATGCATTTACTGCTACCATGATTTCATGGGGCAGGGCTACCGCTTTCGGTCACCGGAAAATATTGTAGCTGAGATTGAAGCCCTCTTTGAGCGCTACGGCGTTGAATACATTCATTTCATGGATGACGAATTCTGCATGCGCAAGGACTTTGTCATGGAATTCTGCCGGCTCTTCAAGGCTCGTTTCGATGGTAAGGTCACCTGGGGCTGCGCGGGCCGGGTGAACCTGATGACGGAAGACCTGATACGGACCATGGCGGATTCCGGCTGCGTCATCATTGGCTACGGGATCGAGTCCGGCAGTCAGAAGATGTTGGACGCCATGAAAAAACAGGTTACGGTTGCTCAAGCCAAACAGGCCCTGCGCTGGACTCAGAAATATACGGAATGGCCGGCCTGTTCGTTTATGATCGGGACACCCGGAGAAACCCGGGAAACCATCCAGGAAACTATTGATTTTTGCAAGGAACTGGATCTGGCTCCTGAGGTGATTTTTTTTATGACCGCCTATCCCGGGACCGAGCTATATGAAAAGGCCATGGAGGAAGGCAAGATACCTGACGAGGAGGCTTATATTCTGGACTTGGGCGAGCAGGGAGAGAAGATTCGAATTAATTTTACTGACTTACCGGACAATGAGCTATACCGTATCCAAGAAGACATGATTGCAGAGTTGAAAGCCTGGAATAAAATGAAACATCCGGAGTCAAATTAGCAATGGGGGTATTGGGAATTATACCGGCCAGGGGTGGCAGTAAGGGTGTCAAGGACAAAAACATAATTAAGATAGCCGGAAAGCCGCTCATCTCTCACACGATCGAGGCGGCCCTTGAATCGAATTTTCTGGATAAAGTAGTCGTTTCGACAGACAGTGAGAAGATTGCCGAAGTGGTCCGCCAATCCTATGCGATTGAAACTATCATGCGGCCACCTGAATTTGCCCGGGATGACTCGCCCATTGAAGAGTCATTCGTACACGCGATTGAATACCTGAAAAAAAAAGAAGGATTTGAAACTGATATCCTGGTGTGGATGCAGCCGAATGTACCCATTCGAGAACACGGTATCATAGACCGGGTGCTGACGAGTCTGCTGAACAGCCCAGCGGATGCTTGTGTCACCTGCTATGAAGTCGATCAGGTACCCGAGGTAATGAAGGTTATTGATGAGAATGGCTATCTGAGACCGCTTTTCGAGGATGTGGATGGGATCCGGCGACAGGAATTCCAGGATAGGTACTTGCTGGATGGTTCCGTAGTCGCCATTCGGGCCCATAATCTGATCGAAACCAAGGGTATCCGGAAAGCGCATGTCTATCTCGGCAAGGATGTTATTCCAATCATTCAAAGCGACCGGATGTACTCGGTCGAGATCGATGTGCCGGATGATATCGCCCTTGTCGAGTTCTATTTCCAGAAGCTGAACTCGACAAATGTCCAGCGGTGAGGTGATCGTAAACACAACAATTGAATAAGTCTGGGATTGAAAAGGGGATGAAGGCTCACGATTTTTTGATCCGGGCCGATGCTTCCAATCAAATTGGATCCGGTCATATCATGCGGATGATTGCGCTGGGTCAAAAGTTGATCAGCGCGGGCCATACGGTCCACGTATTCACAATCCCTCATCATCAGGGTTTGATGGGTCGGCTTGAATCAGAAGGCTTCATTCTGCATTTCGGCGACAAACAACTATCCCGGGATGTCGCCGGTGATGCTGCCGCCTTGCTGGCTGTTGCGAAATCAATAGAGCCCAAATGGGTTATTCTGGACGGCTACCAGTATGATACGGCTTACCAGAATTCCATCAAATCCGGTGGATTCAAGGTGCTCTGCCTGGATGATCCGGCGGAGTACGCATTTTCGGCCGATGCTGTTTTAAATCAGAATTTTCATGCACGGCCGGAACGATACCGAGTGGGTGAAACCACCCGTCTTTTTCTGGGGCCCCGCTATGCAATGCTCCGCAAAGAATTCTCAGAGAGTCGGAGATCTTTCCAAAGACAAACACCACAAAAAGTTGAGAACATCATCGTGACGTTAGGAGGCGGAGACTCGGAAAATGTTACTGGCCGGATCCTCTCCGCGCTGCGTGATCCCCGGATGCGTTCTGCTAGACTCAAGGTCGTCATCGGCAGCCTCAACCCGCACTATGCTGACGTGTGCCGCCTTGCCCGAGATTTGCCCGGCACTATTGAAATTCTAACCAATGTTACAACCGAGATGGCCGAACTTTTCCAGTGGGCGGATCTTGGTATAACGGCAGCAGGCTCAACGACCCTTGAGGCGCTCTTCATGGAACTGCCCTGTTTTGTGATATCGCTTGCCGCCAATCAGGATAGCGTCCTGGATGAACTCAGGGAAAAGAGAATCGCGTTCGCATTCAGTTCTGAGATGATAGCCAATGGTGAGTTTAAAGCTGCTTTTTACAACCTTTTGGAGGACGAGGCCGAGCACCGGGCATGCGTTTCCAGGATGCGTGCTCTGGGAATCGGCGGCCAAGCGCATGAAGTCGTCGCGAGACTGGTCGGTGACATAGAAATTCGGTTCATCAGCCGTGATTACGTGATCAACAACATTGAAGCTTTCTGTGATTTCTCACATAACTTTCTCTATTCTCCCTGGCAGGCCGATAATTTTCTGAAAGACCTTCCCGGCAAATGGAAATACAGTGCCGTTGCCCTGAAAGGCGAGCGGATAGTGGGATTCGCGTTTAACTCACAGAAAGAATCGACTACGGTGTATACCCACCTTCTGATGATCGCCGAGCAATATCAAGGAAGCGGTATCGGTGCCTTTTTAACCCGCAGTATAGCTGCCAAGGCCAGACGGAACGCCATTCGCCGTCTGCGCTTGCGATGCCCGGTAGACAATAAAGCCGCCGCTGATTTCTACAAATCTCTTGGATTTGCGATCGAGGCGGTACTCGATGACGAACTGAGTCATCCACATCAAGACTATCTGCTTTCCAAGGAACTCTGATATTGTTTTCCGACCTGATTGATCAAAATGGGGTTTTCATTGTTGCGGAAATAGGCAACAACCACAACGGTGACCCCGATACCGCGAAGAAATTGATTGACGCGGCCGCGGCCGCCGGTGTCGACGCGGTTAAATTCCAGACCTTCCGCGGTCTGGACATTGTATCACCGCGTGTTGCCGCGCATGAATATAAAGACTGGAATATCGAAGGGTTTGATCAGTGGTACCAGTTTCTGGACTCCATAGCGCTTCCTTTTGATAAACATGCAGAAGTGTTCCAGCACGCTAGTCAGGCAGGGGTAATTCCCTTTTCTACGCCGACTTCAACCGCGGCAGTTGCACTGCTTGAAAGTATCGGCACTCGATTATACAAAATCGCGTCCATGGATGTAACCAACGTCCAACTGTTGGAGGCTGTATCTCGCACCGGGAAACCGGTTATTTTATCAACCGGCATGGCCCTGGAAGAAGAAATTACCCTCGCCGTCGACTTCTTCGACAGACAGAACCTGGCTGTATTGCATTGTGTGAGCGATTATCCACTGAACCCCCAAGATGCCAACCTGCGCAGTATCGCCTGGCTCAAAGAACGATTTGGGTGCCCGGTGGGGTTTTCTGACCACTCGCTGGGAAATGAACTGGTCACTGCGGCTGTGGCCATGGGCGCAGTCATTATTGAAAAGCATATTACCCTCGATCGACAATCGACTCGGAAAGCCGAGCATCATTTCGCGCTGGAACCGGCGGAATTGAAGCAGATGGTCAAGAAAATCCGTTTGATTGAAGCTGCTCTGGGTGCGGCGACTATCAACCTGTCACACAAAGAGCGGGATTTAAGGGAAAAGGCCCGGCGCAGCCTCCACGCGACCCGGGAATTAAAATCCGGGCATACGCTGGAACCCGAAGATATTGCCATTGTCAGACCGGGCGACGGGGCGCCACCGCAAGACTACGCATTTTTTATCGGGAAGGTCCTGGATGTGGACGTGTCTGCCTGGGCGCCGATCAATAAGGAGGTCCTTAAATTATCCTGACGGCCCATCAACCGGCCTATCTTCCCTGGCTGGGACTTTTTCACAAAATCGCCCTGAGCGATGTGTTCGTTATTCTGGATGACGTCCAGTTTGAGAAGAACAGTTTCACCAATCGCAATCGAATCAAAGGTGCCAATGGTGAATTCTGGCTAACGGTTCCGGTCAGTCTGAAAAACCACCTGGAAAAAAAGATTCGCGAGATCCGCATTACCGATTTCAAATGGAAAAAGAAGCATCTGCAATCCATAGAGCAATGCTATTGCAAAAGCCCGTATTATGACGTGCATGCTCCATTTTTTCGTGAATGCTACCAACGCGATTGGGACACCATCGACAAACTAAATGAGTTCCTGCTGCGCGGGCTTCTGGAAAAGCTCGGGATTAAGGTGCGGATTGAAAAAATGTCCGCTTACGAATTTCAGGCCACTAAATCGGACCTGGTTCTGGAAATTTGCCGGAAGTTTGCGGCCGATACCTTTATTTTCGGTGCTCAAGGGAAAGATTATGTCCAACCGGAAGATTTCAGGGCTCGGGGAGTTGAAATCCATTTTCAGGACTACATCCATCCGAAATACAATCAGATGTACGGTGAATTCATCCCGACGCTGTCGGTGATTGATCTGCTTTTCAATGCCGGTCCCGAATCCCGGGACATCATCTTCAAGGACAATCTCAAAAAAAGTGACCTCTGACCGCAAAAAAGACGAATTTATACCCTATCTGGATGAATTTCTTTTCGACGGGCAGTTTACTGGTTTGATCGAAGCGGAGATGATTATCAGACACTATCTGGATATCATGGAACGGCGCAAGGTTAAGCCCGTCCTGGCCGGGACGGGGAGTGATAAATTCTTCTGCACTCTCAGACCTCTAGAGTGGGATTCTGAACAACTTGGCCGGCGCGTTGTTCGGGTCGATTATATATCCACGAATTGCCATCGACCGGAGCAGTTTTGTTTGTTCGATTCGATTCTGGCTGGTTTTGAGCTGGCCTACCTCAGGCTGAGTCAGCGGCACCCGCTGGCCAGCCTGATTCAAAACGACAGCCGAGGGTTTCGCGCGTATGCAGACAAGATTATGCTACGGTTGTCAATTGATCCGGATCTGGACTCCACCGATGTTCCGCACGTGCGCGGGTATAACGAGCTTGAAATACCCGAGAAAGAGGCACAGCTTGCGAGAATCGCCGGGGAGTCTTTCTCAATAAACCGTTTTTCAAGGGACAAGCATTTTCCCACCGACTTTAATGATCGCGTCTACCGCTCCTGGGTTTCCCGATGTCTCAATGGCGACCAGAATGTGCTTTGCAGTATTCGGCGAAATCGGGTCCAGGGATTTATTGTCGTGAGCGACACGATCGGCACACCTCTAGAGCGGTTTGCCTGCGGTTTTGTTGAATTGGTGGCCGTGGATCGATCCGCCAAAAGGCGGTCAGTCGGCACGGAACTGCTTCAAAAGGCTGCAGCAACACTCCTGGAAAAAAATATTCAAATCTTGCACGCCAACACAGACTCACAAAATGACGAGGCTATCCGGTTTTTTAAAGCAGCCGGTTTCAAACAATTCAATTCAATTCGCGAATATCATTGGTGGAGAGCATGAGCAGACAAACGGTTCTAATTGTTGCAGCACATCCGGACGATGAAGTTCTGGGGTGCGGTGGTACGATTGCCCGTCTTTGTGGAGAAGGGCATAACGTGCAAGTTGCCATATTGGGTGAAGGCATCACTTCACGCGGTACGAATCAGGATAGCGCAGCCAAACTCAGGGCCCTGGAGAAAGCTTGTACCAGCGCCTGTGAGATTTTGGGCGCCAGTGTCCCGGAGATGTTCAACTTGCCGGACAACCGTTTTGACACGGTTCCCCTGCTCGACATCGTGAAAGAAATTGAATCCCTGGTGGAAACGGTAAAACCGGATACCATTTTTACGCACCATCCCGGAGACCTGAACATCGACCACGTGATTACCAGTCGGGCGGTCCTGACCGCTGCCCGTCCGCAGCCCGGGCACCCGGTCCGGGACATATATATGTTTGAAATACCGTCTTCCACCGAATGGGGATTTCACCACACCGGGCCGCCTTTCAAGCCTAATCTGTTTTACAATATAGCCGCCTCCCTGCAAACCAAGCTAGATGCCCTGCGGGCCTACGAAGGTGAGATCAGGTCTTTTCCACATCCCAGATCCGAAAAAGCAGTCATTGCCGCCGCACACCGCTGGGGGAGCTGTGTCGGGCAGGAAGCAGCCGAACCTTTTGAAGTCGCAAGGATTGTATATGAGTAGGCCCGCTGACAACAATTTCGATACGGCTACCAAAGCCGATGTCCTGCAATACCTGGCGGGAGTACTGCAAAAAGCACGCGTTGAGCCGCTACTGTCCTTTGAGTTGGGTCACTGGCAAAACGACCGGGAGCACGTGCTCGATCTGATTCAGGCAACGTTCGAATCCGGGCGCCTGGTGGTCCGCAGTTCGGCTTTTGCCGAGGATGGACAGACCGTCTCCGCCGCGGGCAAATTCGAGAGTGTCCTCAACGTTGACCCCGAGCCCGCCCAGATTGCCGTAGCAGTGGAAACAGTGCTTAACTCCTACCGGCGCTATGACATTTCGGACCGGCGCAACCAGGTCCTGGTGCAGACGCAAACCCAGGACGTATCCTATTGTGGCGTCGTCTTCACCCGCCAGATAGAAACCAATGCGCCGTACTACGTCATCAATTACGATGACAGTGGCAAGACCGACACGGTGACAGGGGGTATCGAAGGCCGCGTTCTCTATGTATCGCATTTCAATCCTTATCGGCTGGCCGCACCCTGGCAGAACTTGATTGCGGCCGTGCAGGAAATTGAATACCTCTATGTGGATACAGTCCTGGATATTGAATTCGCCATAGATAGAGACGACCAGGTTGTTATTTTTCAGGTCAGACCGCTGACTGCCAACCAGGGTATCGAGCGGCCGGATGATGAGTTGTTCCATAATGTCCTGCAAGGTATGGCAGCCAAATTCAGGCGCTACAACCGCCGCATTCCACACCTGGCAGGCGAGGGGACCCTGTTTGGCGACATGCCGGACTGGAACCCATCTGAGATCATCGGCAGCCGGCCCAATACACTGGACTATTCTCTCTACAGCTTTCTGATCATGAATGGCATCTGGCACGAAGCCCGGACCTCACTGGGATACTATGATGTCTTTCCTGCCGAACTGATGCTCTCCTTTGGCCGTAAGCCGTATGTGGATGTCCGTGCCAGTTTCAATTCGATGGTTCCGGATACCATAGAGGAATCCCTGCGGGAAAAACTCGTCTCCTATTATCTAAAGAAACTGAAATCCAATCCCTCCCTGCAGGACAAAGTTGAGTTTGAAATCCTTTGGACCTGCTACGATTTTACCACTCGCGAAGAGTTGCACGAGCTTGACGAGGCGGGGTTTACATCGGAAGAGATCGACGCAATTGCCGCTGGTTTGCACTCCCTTACCAGTGAAATCCTGGCTAACTACCCCAACATCCTGGAGACCGATTTGCAGCTGGTCGCTCGCCTGAACCGGAATTACCGTAAAATCATTGACAATTACAAGCAACAGGAAAAGAGTCCGTGGAGTGCTATCTACGCTGCTCACCTGATTCTGGAGAACTGCAAAAAGCTGGGCACCCTGCCTTTTTCACGCCAGGCCCGGATCGCGTTTATTGCCAAGAGCCTGATGAAGAGCCTGATGTCAATGAATGTGATCAATGAGGAGCAGTACTATTGTTTTTTAAACACCATCCGGACTGTGGCTACCCGTTTCAAGGAGGACTTTGTTCGTTTTAAGCGCGGGGAACTGGACATCACGGCCTTCCTGCAAGGTTACGGTCATTTGCGGGCCGGCACTTACGATATTACCGCGGCTCGCTATGACGCCATGGCAGAGCTTATCCAGGGCGAAGCGGATACCGAAGATGCGATAGCACCGGTTGAGTACAATGATTTTCCGGAATCGGTTATGGCCGCTATAAACTCATTGAATACCGAACACCGTCTACCCGTTGATGCAAAGGGCCTGCTTGATTTTATTCGGTTATCTATCGAAAACCGCGAGTACGCCAAGTTTGAGTTTACCCGCAGCCTGAGCCGGACCCTCGAGTTAATCTCGGAAGCCGGCCATATGCTGGGTTTTGAACGCGAAGACATGAGCCATATCGATTGGCCGAGTCTCTATAAATATAAAAACCCGGAGTTTAAAGCCTTTGATTATGCCCGTCAGGTCTTGGGTAAATCAATCGATCGTCATCGTCGAGAACGTAGATGGTATGATATCGTAATTCTACCGCCGGTAATTGCATCCGAAGAAGACCTGTATGTCGTTGCACCCTACCGAGCATTGCCGAATTTCATCACAAATAAGACCGCGACGGGAGAGATCCTGTGTCTTGATTCGAAAAGCATGGCCGGGAATTCAAAAATCGACGGCCGGATTGTCCTGTTGGAAAATGCCGATCCCGGGTATGATTGGATCTTCACTAAAAACCCGCTTGCTATCGTCACCTGCTATGGCGGCGTGGCTTCCCACATGGCCATTCGTTGCGCTGAATTCGGCATCCCGGCCGCCATTGGTACCGGCCAGGTGATATACAACCTTCTGGCGCGTTCCACCTATGTCCGCTTGGATTGTGAACGAAAGCTGATCGCACCGCAAATCACTGAATAGCATGTACTGTGCCATTACCATGAACCAGATACCTGGGGCCGGCAGCATACCCCAGGATGCCCTCTATGCCGACTATACCCAGTTCTTTGAACAACTAGGTTGCCGGCTGCATGGCGTTTCCAACTTTATACAGGATATAGACGGGTTGCTTGACCAACTGGCCATCGAGGGGGTTATCCTATCCGGTGGGAATGATATTTCCACCGAAATTACCGGAGATGCAGACCGCGATGTACGCAACCCGGCACCGACCAGGGATTTTCTCGAAAGAAAATTGGTTTCCGCTGCACTTGATAGAAATTTGCCGGTGCTGGGAATATGCAGAGGGATGCAGTTTATCAATGTTTATTTCGGCGGCAGCCTGACCCAGAACATTGCGACAGAACTTCCCGATGCCGGCTGCCATATTCGTACCGATCACCAGGTCACGGTTGTTGATCGGCCAGCGCAGCAATGGTTGCAAGGCAGCTTGTTCACTGTCAATTCTTATCATCATCAAGGCGTACAACAACACCAGGTGTCTCCGGAGTTGGAAATCTTTGCGCTCAGCAGATCAGATCAGATAGTGGAGGGCGTTTTTCACCCGCAACTGCCCATTGCCGGCATTCAATGGCACCCTGAAAGGCCGGGTAACTCTCGTCGCAATAATATCGCGCTGATTGAGGCTTTTCTGAACCGCCGGAATTATTGGAAAGAAAGATAACGATGAAAGCCATCATTCTCGCTGCCGGTGAAGGCAGCCGCTTGAGACCTCTGACCGACGAAATCCCAAAATGCCAGGTTACCATCGCGGGAAAAACACTGCTTGATTGGCAGGTAGAAACGCTTCAAGCTTGCGGCATAAGAGACATCGTCTTGGTGAAAGGTTACCGGGGCGAAAAGATTCAGCGGCCTGATCTACGCTACTATGAAAACCGGGACTGGGCGACCACCAACATGGTGACCACATTGTGGTGCGCCCTGCCGGAGCTGACCGGTGAATTGATCATCAGTTACGCGGATATCGTTTATAGCCATCGAGTGTTGCAGGCACTGCTGAAAACTCGCCGGGACATAGCCATTACCATAGATCTTGGATGGGAAAGTTACTGGCGCCAGCGGTTTAGCGATCCTCTGGAAGATGCCGAATCATTGATCATGACTGACGAATATCGGATTCTGAACGTGGGCAGTCGACCGGGCAACCTTGCCGATATTCAGGCACAGTATATGGGGCTGTTGAAATTTACCGCAAAAGGAATGGTAACCGTGAAATCCGCCTATCGCCAAGCCCGGGACAACCACAGCAACGGTCGGCCGGTATGGGGCAATGGACATCGGTCCTTTAGACAGCTCTACATGACCGATATGCTCCAGGGCCTGATTGATGATGGGGCAGCCGTCTACGGGGTGCCGGTGAAAAGGGGCTGGTTCGAGATCGACAACCATCGTGACTACGAAATAGCCAAAAAGCATTTCAAACAACAAATAGTCTTATGAACTGGAAATGAACTAATGAATGATGCCACCAGACGTCCTTAGATCTAAGAAGTGCGTAAGTCGTTATGCTGAGAAGAAAAACGGAGAGATAAGATGATAAATATACATGTCGGATCAATAAACAGAAGTGGCGGGTCTCTCTTTTGTCGATTATTTGACAGTCACCCCGATGTGGCCAGTTACCCCATCGAAGTTTCATTTCCAGTTGATTTTTCGATATCACCATTTATTGAAAGCATATCCGGTCATCCACACTTTATTCCGACCTCTAGTGATTTTTCAAGTGTGGATCTCTATGATCTTCTCCATCTTCCCAAAGAAAAATTTAAACCAAGACATCAATGGGGGAAAGAACAATCCGATCCTATCGGCGTCAGAAAGAATTACCTTGAAAAAGAGTTTTATGGAAAAGTAGAAACGGATTTTGATTTTAAAGTATTTAAACAGCGGTTTGATCAGCTTACTCATAATTGTGACTCTTTTAAAGAAATCTGGAACGCCCGGCATAAAGCATATTTTAAAGCCTGGGAAAATAATAAACACGGCGGCACGCTGCAGTATGTTGTGACCCACTGCAGCGGCGGTTTATATCTCTCAAACTTATCAGACTATTTTGAGGTGTTTCCAGAGTCGTATTTCGTTTATCCCATTCGGGATATCTTTGGCTACATTGCATCCGAGAAGACAAGATTAGCAAGAAGGTTTTATGGGTCCAGACGGTTTCCAAAAATCAAAATGCCCAATGGATTTGTGAAAGTCTTTCAAACTTACGATCTGGATGCTCACCTCGATGCCTGGCTATCAGCAGTTGCCCGAGTAATTCTATTTCAGAAGAAGCATGGGGTTCACGGAAATTTTATTGTATACCGCTATGAAAATCTGTTGGACCGGACTGAGGATGTGGTCAGATACATATGCACCAAGACCGGTTTACAGTTTGATCCGATATTACTTAGACCAACCATTGCCGGTAAACCCTGGGGAGGGAGTTCCCATCAAGGTAAACAACAGGGTATCAATAAAAAATTGAAAAGCTACTTTCGCGAAGTTCTGAACAGTGACGAAATTAAGCATATTGACAGGCGGTGTTCCACAATATTGGATCACCTTCAGGATATTGAAGGTACGCCCGCTGATTTAACTGCCATGCCAAAATCACAATTGATCGATTATCAACTTCAAAAGAAGTTTTTCAATAATAAAGAAGTAAGCGCCCTGTATGGGGCCATTGCCAATTGCCGACGACGAAGATTTAAAATCAGTGTGCCCAAGCGAGAATCACTGATAGCCTTGATTTATTCTAAAATTGTTCGTATTTTACACATTCCAAGATTATTCAAACTGCGTTACCTGCCCGGATGGGGGAAACAAAATTATACTTAGAAGTTCAATTTAATTCAGTATTAGGTTTGTCTATGCTAGTTTGACACTATTCAGAAGAGTGAGGATTATAAAATGTCTTTCGAAAATTACATTAGAAATGAAGATACCATAACTGCACCTTGTATCTTAGTCACCTTGGGCCCCAGTTCCCTGTCCAGGGAGGTAGTAAATAGAATTACTGCGGAGAATATTTATCTTTTGAGAATTAATCTTTCCCATACACCTCTTGAGAAAGTAGAAGAGACCATCACGTCAATCCAGCGATGGACTGATGTACCTGTTTGCCTTGACAGTGAAGGCGCCCAGATTAGAAACCAGGCTATGACCCACGAAAACGTAGAGTTCGTCCAAGGTGCTCGTATAAAGATTCACTATGCGGATGTGATCGGCGATGCCGAGAATATCTCCTTTACACCTCGATCTATTGCCAAAGAATTTGTTATCGGTGATCGTATACGCGTTGATTTCAATTCAGTTTGTTTTAAGGTCATTGAGAAACACCAGGACCATTGCCTCGCGGTTGTAGAACAAGGCGGCATTGTTGCAAGTAATAAGGCTGCTGACATGGATCGCGGGTTGCCCCTGGTTCCGATTACGGAAAAAGACAAAAAGGCAATTGAAATAGGAAAAAAGATGGGTATCAGACATTTTGCTTTATCTTTTGCTAATTGTAGAGAGGACGTTGACCGTATGCGCGCACTGGCAGGCGAAGACGCTGTTATCATTTCAAAAATTGAGAGTAGATCAGGCCTTATTAATCTTAATTCCATAATTACAGCTTCAGACCAAATAATAGTCGATAGGGGTGACTTATCACGCCAAATAGCCGTTGAAAAAATACCCTTTCTGCAAAGACGCATAATTTCTCAGGCACGTGCAATGAATACACCGGTCTTCATTGCAACAAACTTGCTGGAAACTATGGTCACAACAAAAAACCCGACCAGAGCTGAAGCAAATGATGTCGCCAGCACCCTGCTGATGGGGGCGAATGGGCTTGTATTGGCAGCTGAGACAGCTATCGGTGGGTACCCCGTGGAAGCTGTTGAAATGATAGGTAAGTTAATCGACCAATATTCTCGGTGGACACCAAATACAAACATTGCCGAACTACTTGCAAATGGTGCTGACCCCGAACTGCGCCTCAATTGATCTGGCTATGAATAAAACACATCTTACGAATAAAAACGAGGTAAAGACGGATTCAAAACATGGTCTCGTTCTATGGCTGCTGGGACCGACTTCATGTGGAAAAACAACCATTGCCAGACGGCTCCTCTCGTTCATGCGTAAAAAGCAGATACCTGTGATACATTATGATGGTGATGAAGTAAGAGATTTTTTTGGGCCTGAACTTGGCTTTGCCAAGGAGCAAAGGTTTAGAGTCGTTAAGACGTTGGTTCATTTAACGAATAAAGCCGCCGAATCCGGACTAAACGTGATAGTATCCGCTTTGACGGCAAACCCGGATGCCCGCAGGTATGTTTTTGATCATACGATAAACATCATTACCGGATACGTGAAGTGTTCGATTGACGAATGTGCGAAGCGCGATCCGAAAGGGCTTTATAAGCAGGCCAAAAACGGCGAAATTAGTACCCTTATAGGATATAACACTGAATATAATGAGCCTGAAAATCCTGATCTAGTGCTTGATTCCGAGCAGGATACCCTGGAAGAACTGGTTGCCAAAGCCTTTCAATACGTTTCGGATCGAATTGTTAATTACCGTGCTTAACTGGATTCTAGGTTGGCACCCTGTTAGTAGTGCCGTAGGAAGTATGCCGAGGCTTTTGGCTTTATACGCCAAAAATAATACGCAACTGACATATTTAAGACTAATTTCGGGACAATGGTAAATAGAAATAGGACCGGAACCGGTGCAATTATACTCTTGATGGGTATATCCGGATCAGGAAAAACAACTTTGGGAAAAATGATTCAATCGGCACTCTCCAAAGAAGACCGCTTCGGGGTGGAATTCATCGATGGTGATCATACCCGGCAATTTATCGGGCATGACCTCGGTTATTCGGAGCAAGAGCGCTTTCTGATCACCAAAATCATGGTGTACGCCGCTGCCCTTCTTGCGAATAATGGAACGAATGTAGTGGTGTCCAATATTGCCGGTAAAGCCTATGTCCGGGAATATATGGCTGCCAAATGGAATGACCATATCCAAATCTTCCTGGATGCGAACATCGACGATTGTATTGCGCACGATCCCAAAGGCGTTTACCGGGAGGCGCTGAAAAAAGACCCGCCGCAGGTCATGGGGCTGGACATACCTTATGATCGTCCCGAAAATCCGGACTTAGTCCTGAATCCTTATTGTGAAAGCGTTGATCAGAGCCTGGCCAAGATCCTCGATTTGCTGCACGACAGGGGCATTCTCAGCAGGAAGTTGTAATGAGACCCAAACAGGATAATGTGTTTACCCGCAAACTGTACCTGAAAGACCTCGTATTTGTTGACGGCTTCGGACGCAGCGGCAAGTTCATGGCCTCTCCCATTGTGGCTAGCCTGGAGAGAGTTGAGCACTTGCAGATCAGTTGGCTGCTGGAACACATACCGGTCATGTATAAGATGGGGCACATGACGGAAGACGCTGCAAAAGTGCTCCTTCAGACCCAGGTTGAAAGCTCGCTGTATGATACACTTATTGGCCGCAACGCCAATTTCAGACTGGCGGATATTACCGGCATATGGAATTCAAAGAATCCCCGGGTCTACTTTGACCGGATCCAGGCCGAGGACGGTGATGCCGCTCTAGAGGTTTTAGAGACGGCACCGCCCATTTTGCTCTATCTGACCCATGATGTCCTGTGCCATGGCGACATTTTTTTCAAAGCCTTCCATACAAACCTCAAAATCATCCATATTGAACGGCATCCCATTGATATCGTGGCCTCCTGGTACCGTAAACGTACCGTCGATTTGGTCGAAAGTCTCCGCAACCAGACCTTAGTCATTCGAAAGGGGGATCAGACCCTGCCCTGGTATGCAGCGGGCTGGGAAGATCGTTACCTGCAACTTTCCCAGACAGATAGATTGGTACACTCTTTTAAAGTGCTCAATCATATGCGCAAAACCTACCTTGATGAAGTGTCGGCCGAACTGCGGCAACGCATCTGTATGCTCAGGTTCGAGGATTTCATTTCCGATCCGGAACCCGTGGTCGCGAGAATCTGCGACTTCCTGGGAACCGAAACGACGGCCCACACCCGCGGCATTCTTATCCGGGAAAGATGTCCGCGTGACGTTGATCCGCACGAGCGTCTCGAGAAATTGAACATTTTAAGATCCAAGGCCTCGCAGGAAGCCATCGACGTTCTCATGTCTCTCAGTTCCGAGTATGAACAACCGCGTACAAGCTAAACACTATTGTTTGGCTGAGTCCTGGTCACCTGATGCAGACTTGCCATTCGATTGTACATTTGTAGCCCTTACACAGCAGGCTCTCAGTGAGTTTGAGAAGCATAGAGTTCCCTGCATTCTCCTGGAAGATTTCTACACTTCTGGAGAAATCAGGGGAGATATCGACCAATTTTTAAAGGAACAGCTGGTTTGGTTCGATAGATTCGATAAATACATTCAAAAGCTATATCCGGATGCGGCCCGTTTGGAGTTGAGACTGGCTTCGCTGTACTACTATTATTTAAAGTATGCGGTGGACAACGTCATATTGACGGTCAGGGTTTTGAAGAATTTTATCGAGGCCGAAAAGCCCCGGCATATTACTTTTATGTCTCGGCCGCCGCAATCCGAAAAACTGGAGCATATCCTGAGTTTTAGGGGCATGGAGAGCACCTATTCCCTTTTGATAGAAAGTGTCTGCCGGGCTTCACATATTGATTTCAAACGGATAACGCTTGCTCACTTGAATGGTGGGCCGGACAACTCGGGACCCGGACGTCTTGTGAGCCTAAGTGAGCATTCAACCGGCAGCAGAGAATTCAGTGAGAGAATTAAAGATGTCCTCAGGACTGGTCGCAATTCAATTCGTAATTATTTAAAGATGCGCCTCCCTCTGGGTTCGGGAAAATCCGGCCGCACGCGCGTACTGCTGTTACATACGGCTGACTTTATATATGATTTTTGTAAGGATGCCAGGAAACACGGGTTTGAATTTTTTAACCTGGAAGAAGATCGAATCGTACAGTACCATTCATTCGGTGTGCGTAAAATAGTGAACATCAACCGAAATTTCAGGCACGCTGTATCCCTAAATAGCGATTATAAAGAAACGGCAAGGACAGAATTAGATGCGCTTTACGGGTGGATCAATGATTACTGCGGTCTCGGAGTCAATCGTGTACTTCAGTCCCGTATTGATAAATTTGTAGATGAGATATGCCCGAATATTATTTCCCTGGTACCTGGTTTTATAGATTTTTACAATGAGCAGCGTTTAAATTACGTTTTAACACATTCAATCTGGTCAATTGTCGATCATGCCGCGATCGTAGCCACGCGCAATAGCAAAGCTACAAAAGGCGTAGGTTTTGCCCATGGTGCCGATGCCTATGAGGCAAAAAGTAGATACTATAAAATATTTCGTTTGTTTGACTTTCTTTTCGTTCCATCCCGCGAAGAGGCCGAACACGAGCGGGCGGTAGTCGAGGAACTTAAGGAAGATGGCCCCCAAATACACATTGCCGATTACTTCCGAAATAAATATCAAGCTGTGCCGGATATTTCAAAATCCAAAAAACCAGCCGATACAGCTGGCCGACAGCTTATCGTTTTTGTGCCGATTATGTGTGTCCCCTGGCCGCAGCGACCCATCGAACTCAGTCAACCTTTTCCAATGGAATACCTGAAATGGCATAAAGAACTGGCTGACTTTATGTCCACCAGGGGTGAATATCACTTTATCTGGAAAGGGCTGTACCTGCCATTTCAAGGCTTTGACTATATGGCGGACTATATCGATAGAAGGAAGTATAGAAACATTTCGTACCAATCCAACAGCCTAAGGACTTGGCTGGCCCTTGCCGATAAGGTGTTTTGCGATTCTCCCAGCACTGCCTTTTTTGAAGCTATTTTTTCCGGGTTGCCGGCACTGGCCCTATACCGTCCGGATGACCAGAGACTCAGGCACAATGCAGTCGAGGCTTATGGCCGGAGCCTGGGGCCTTATCATAATATCGCGGAAGGTTTAGAACGGATTGGAGCTTTTCTAGACGCGCCGAAAGCGGAATATACGGTTACCATACCTCGTTCGGGCACCAATGTTCCGAATTTGCTCGCCAGCGAGGTTGCAAACGACAACAAGGCTGGCAGATTGGCTATACCACCGGCTACGAATTAGTTAACGAGAGGCCGGTCTTATGTCGTTGCAATTTAGATCAGGTACTAAAAGAAGTCTGTCCAAGAAAATTACACGTGCAGACATCTTAAACGTTCGTCGCAGAAAACAATAAGCTATCAAGGTTGGGCCCACAAGATGAGCACCACGAAAGGTCCGGAAGATTACAAGCTGTATCCGAACCGCTATGTAGACGTGATTGATAACGCAGATAATTATTTTCGGCCGATATGGAAAGACCTGGGACCGGAAATCCGAAATCGCCGGGTTGTGGATGTCGGCTGCGGTAGTGGTCGTTTTACCGCTTGCCTGGCGTTGGATTATGGTTGCCGAGTTGCCGGCTTAGACGGCAACCGTTATGCCCTGGAGAAGGCGTTGGCCCGCGGAGTCGCGGAAGTTCATGAAGTTGCCGATCTCAGTTGCGACATTTTACCGTTTGATGATGCCACCTGTGAAATCGTGGTGAATAAGGACGTCCTGGAACACTTGATAGACCCTTTGCACCTGCTGCGGGAAATCAATCGAATTCTCATCATGGACGGCAGGCTGCTCCTGCATGTTCCCAACCACTTTCCTCTGTCCGGTCGGATTCGCTTCTTGTTCAATGGAGACATTGATCCCATGGGTTTTTGCCTGGGTGCCAAAGCATGGGAGAACCCCCACATCCGGTTTTTTAGATATGATGATATCGAAACCATGCTAGCCTTGAGCGGTTTTTCGATCCGACGAAATTTGAGCTATCACTTCCCGGCCATACCCTTGCTCCACCGGTTTCCGGATAGGTTGCGTATGCGGATTCTCTATTACTTGGCAGACAGGTACCCATCTGATTTCTGCGCCGGATATACCGTATGGGCTCAAAAGGAGTCGACCACGGGAATAAGCGAGGCATTACGATGAGCTTACGAGTTCTCCATTTTGCCAACAACTTGACGGATGGAGCTGGAAGAGCTGCATACCGTCTTCATCGGGCCTTGCGGGATTGTGGAGTAGATTCACGCATGGTGATTTTTCAAAAGGTTTTCGATGATGATACAGTTACCGGTTTTCTGAAAACCTATGCAAATCCCGGCGAGGGAAGAGATTATCGGTACCTGTCTAATAAAGCCCGCTATTTATTGCGTAAAATTGTCCAGGAAATACGTCTGGGCATTCATAGGCCGTCAAACTTGTTTACCCTCAACATGCCCTTCGTCCGTTTTAAGGATATAGCGTCGCATTTGGAAACCATAGATTTTATTTGCCTGCATTCTATTGAATCGTTCCTGTCATCTGCTCTGATCAAAAAAATGCATGACGCAACTGGGGTGCCGATTATCTGGAATGTGGTGGATAGTGAACCGCTGACCGGGGGTTGTCATTTCAATGACGGCTGCGAGCGATTTGCCCGGGAGTGCGGTCGTTGCCCACAGCTCAGGCGTCCGTGGGCGGGCGATCGTTCCCGGCGTACATTGCGACAGAAAATGCATGACCTGAATGGCCTGCCAATAGTCTTTGCCTCGGCATCATCGTGTGTGCGCGAAAATATTCAAAAAAGCGCACTTTTTAGGGACCACGCAATTAAATCTGTCTTCTTAAGTGTTGATGGAAGTTTTAGATTCGAGATACCCCGGGAGATGGCCCGTGAAGTTATCGGATTGCCCAAAAAAAAGAAGATAATACTGTTTGGCTGTTTCAACATTGACGAGGAGCGCAAAGGGGGGCACTACCTCGTAGAATCCCTCAAGCTGTTGGCTGCAGACAACAGCGACCCCGATTGCAATGAAAATATTATCTTGGTGACGGTCGGCGGAAAGAACGACTTCGATAAACACAACCTGCCGTTTGAATGGATACACCTGGGCAAGATTACGGATGATCGCGTGATGGCGCTGGCATACAAAGCAGCCGATGTATTTGCTTGCCCAAGTATCGATGATTTTGGTCCGATAATGATTAACGAGGCCATCGTGTGCAGAACCCCGGTTGTCGCCTTTCGCTCCGGTGTTGCACCAGATCTTATAGTCGATGACACGATTGGTTATTTGGCTGCAAAAAAGGATGCCATGGATTTCAAAAACGGGCTGTTTCGGTTTGTGAATGGCTTGCCTCCAGACAACCCATCACAGGCTTGTCAGCTTATTTTAAATCAACTGGAACCTGCCCACCAAGCTTCCGAATACATAGCGCTTTTTAATGCCCTGACCGAAGAATCGCGGTGAAACACGATGATTTAAATTGTCAGGTTTTCCATGTCACAACAAATACTAAATAGGTGACAAATGAATAATGAGCAAAATGAAAGACATGATCCGATTTATGATGATTATGGGATGACCCAGTGGCACTGGATAGTAAGACATAAACACAATCTTAAACTTGGCAACAATACGGAAATTGGTTCGTTTACAATCATTGATGCCAAAGAAGGCGTAATAATCGAAGACGATGTGAAAATTGGATGGAGTTCGGTTATTATGAGTTATTCTTCAATTGATAATAGGCAGGGAATGGTAGTCTTAAAATCAAAATGCTCCATCGGTGCAAAGTCGATTATAATGCCTGGGGTAACTATTGGGGCAAATTCGATTATTGGAGCAAATAGCCTGGTTAATAAAAATATTCCACCAAATGAAATCTGGTTCGGATCACCTGCAAAATTTATCAAGAAGATAGCAGAATTAAAGAGCTAATGATAATTATACTGCCATTCGCTGCTTCATGAATCTGCAGCGTGGTCTACTATTCTTGTTTTTTTTCCAATGAAGAAAATATCTTCTTCAACAATTCTGGAAATTTCTTCACGATCCTATCGTGCAGTACTATCTTAAAATATACAGCCAGCAGTAGGATGGATAGTACCTCTCAGTCTAAAAGGCCTTGAGGTTCACATCTTTGATTCTGATTCCAAGGAAAAGTAAGCGTAAAGAATTCCGCAATCCCAAACACCATATATACTGAGGGAACTCTAAACATGCAAAAGACCGTCCTTCTCACCGGGGCTGCCGGTTTTATCGGCAGCAACTTGCTTCACTTCCTTTTCAAAAAGTACCCCGACTATCGCTTTATTGCCCTGGACGCGCTTACTTATGCCGGCCAGCAGTCGAATTTTACCCCGGAACTGATGGAATCATCGCGATTTGAATTCTGGTATGGTGATGTGACCAACCCCTACATCGTCGGCGACCTCATGCAACGAGCCGACTTGGTGGTTCATCTGGCCGCCGAGACCCATGTCGCTCGGTCGATCTTCGACAATTCAAAATTTTTCCATACAGACGTCATCGGGACCCAGACGTTGATGAATGCCCTGCTCAATTGTCCCAACGTGGAGCGCTTCATTCACATATCCACTTCAGAAGTATACGGTACCGCTGAGACAGAGCCCATGGATGAGGAGCACCCTCTTAATCCCCGGTCGCCTTATGCCGGCGCCAAGGCCGGCGCTGATCGTCTGGTCTACTCCTATTGGGCCCACGTTGATTTACCTTGTATGATTATTCGGCCCTTTAATAATTATGGTCCCCGCCAGCACCTGGAAAAAATGACGCCTCGGTTCATTACCAGCGCCATTCAGGGTAAGCCATTGACCGTCCACGGCACCGGCGATGCCAAAAGGGATTGGGTATTCGTGGAAGATCATTGCGAGGCCATTGATAAAGCATTGCATATCGAAGATTTTGAGAAAATAAAAAACCAGGTGATCAATGTCGGCAGTGGTGAAGCCCACAGCGTATACGAGATTGCCGGTCTGATTCTTACGGAAATGGGAGTCTCTTCCGAATTGCTTACCCATATCGGTGATCGTCCCGGCCAGGTTGACCTGCATATCGCCTCGACGGAAAAAGCACGACGGCTTCTTGGTTGGGGTGCCCGGACCAGTTTGATCGATGGAATGCGCAAAACCATCCAATGGTACCGTGAAAACGAAGGTTGGTGGCAGAATCTGCTATGGATGACCCAGGTTCCCATTCGGACAACAGATGGAAAAGTTGAGATGCATTAAGCGGGGTGCGTGATGAAAGTTGAATTCTGCCGACACAATCTGGACGACAAGGACAAGTTGGAAGTCAGGAAAGCACTTGACTCGATTTTTCTGACAACGGGCGAATGGACCCGTGCCTTCGAGGAAAAGTTCGCCGCCTACCTGGGCTGTAAACATGTTGTTGGTGTATCATCCTGTACCAGCGCCCTGGAATTAGCCCTGAAATGTTTTGATATCGGGCCGGGCGATGAAGTCATTACGACGCCGATGTCTTTCATCGCCACGGCGAATGCAGTCGAATACTGTCGGGCGACACCCGTTTTCGTCGACGTTGAGGCGGATACCGGGAATCTGAATGCCGAGCTTATCGAAGCGGCGATTACCCCCCGAACCAAAGCAATTCTGCCTGTGCACCTGTATGGTCAGATGTGCGACATGCGGAAGATAGCCGCGCTTGCGCGTAAATACGACCTGAAAATCATCGAGGATTGTGCCCACTGCATTGAAGGCGTTCGTGACGGGATTCGCGTTGGAGAATTGGCCGACATCAGTTGCTACAGTTTTTACGCTACCAAGAATATTACCTGCGGCGAGGGTGGCGCGCTGGCTTGCCACGACAGCACTATTCATACCTGGCTGATGAAGGCGCGGCAGCACGGGATGAGTGCTTCGGCCGCCGACCGTTACACACGCCTTTACCGGCATTACGACATGGAGTTCCTGGGGCACAAATGCAACATGAACAATATCCAGGGGGCCATGCTAATCCACCAAATAGACCGGATCGAATCATTACTCACGGAACGTCAGCGGATTGCTGGCCTCTACGAAGATGCCTTCCGGGACAATCCAGCCGTATCCTACCCCCGGGCTCTTTCAACCGGCAAACATTCCCGGCATTTGTTCACACTTTGGGTTGTTCCGGATAAACGTGATGCCTGTATGCACAGCCTCCAGAAGGCCGGCGTCGGGGTGGCTGTAAATTACCGCTCGATTCACCTGATGTCCTATTATCATAGAAAATACGGCTATAAACCGGGCAGTTTCCCAATTTGTGAGAAAATCGGGAATGCGACACTTACGATTCCCTTGTATCCCGGCATGTCAGACGAGGAAATTCAGTATGTCGCGAATATGGTAAACACGGTTACCGGCGACTACCAGACCTATTAGGCCCTATACACGAAACGTTTATTTACCAGACATTAGAGAAAAGTATGTGCGGCATATTCGGATACTTGAATTTCAAAGGTGACGGGCATTCCATGCTGCAGCGCATGGCCCAGCAGCAGATCCACAGAGGGCCTGATTCGGAAGGCTTCTTTACAGATGGCGCTTTCGGGTTTGGTATCCGGCGGCTGAGCATTATAGATCATGTGACCGGTGACCAGCCAATTCATAATGAGGACAAGACCGTATGGGTCGTCTGCAATGGCGAGATATACAATTATATTGAATTAAGGGCGCAACTAAAGAAAAAGGGTCATGTTTTCCAGACAAAGAGCGACGTGGAATGCATTGTCCATCTCTATGAAGAATACGGCATCCAGGCAATTGAGAAACTCAACGGTATGTACGGACTGGCCCTGTATGATAAAAAACTGAAGAAGCTTTTTGTAGTCCGCGACAGGCTTGGCATCAAACCGCTCTATTATTCCTATGAAAATGGTATTCTGTTATTCAGCTCGGAATTACGGTCCATCATCGCAACAGGGCTCGTTGATACAACATTCGACTGGAATGCCATCAGCTATTTTCTCGATCAGCTTTACATACCGACACCGTTCTCTCCTTTCGCTTCCATAAAAAAACTCAATCCGGGGCGCATCTTGGAGGTGACCTGCGGACGATCACCACTTATTGAAGTAAAGACTTACTGGGATATAAATACTATTCCCAATGATGCGGCGGGCCAATCTGAGAATGATGCGACCGAGAATCTGACCTCTCTTTTAAACGATTCCAGCCGGATCCAGTTGCGCGCGGATGTTCCGATCTGCATATTTCTGAGTGGAGGGATCGATTCAAGCGCTGTGACGGCCTTCGCCTCTATGCATGTATCAAACCCCCTGCGGACCTTCCATGTCTACTTTGACGGCGCTACGCAAAAACTGGACGAAAGAAAGCATGCCAGGATGGTTGCGCAGCGTTACGGGACCGAGCACAGTGAAGTGAAGGTGGATCGGAATGACTTCAAGAAACTTATACCGAGACTCCTGTGGCACCTGGAAGAACCCTTTGGTGATCTTGCCGCCGTACCCACGTTCATTATCTCCGAGATGGCCAGAAAGGATGCTACGGTATGCCTCAACGGCAGTGGAGGCGACGAACTTTTCGCGGGCTACCCCCACCACGATCAACAGTTCAGTGTGAAACGATCGGTTGCCGGTGCCTTGGAAAGAATCCGGGTGGCTGACCAGGTCAGGATGGCCTTTGGCCGATATGTGCGGCCCTGGAAAAAATTGTTTCCTGAATATCGTGATATCAGACACCGCCAACAGCCTGAAGACAAGGGCAAAACTTTTCCCGGTGACATCCGTAACAGGCTCATGGCCCGTGATATTGATGGCTATCTCCAGTCGAACGTCCTTTTTTTACTCGACAAAATTGCCATGGCCGTATCTCTCGAAGGCCGCGTACCCCTTCTTGACCACCGCTTCGTGGAGGTGGCTGCGCACCTGCCGTCGCAAATGAAAGTTAAAAATGGTCAGAGCAAACATATTTTCAAAAAGGTTCTTGAACCCTATTTGCCGGGTGAGGTGCTTCATAAGCAAAAGGAAGGATTCGGGGCTCCCTTGGTCGACTGGCTCGACGCTGAAACGATTGGGATTTTGCAGAATGTGGTAAAAAACGGCAGACTTAAAAGAGAAAAGATGCTGTGTCTGCCCGAAAATGATATCAACAAACTCACCGGTTGGGACCTCTGGAAAGTGGCGTGTCTTGATCTCTGGTCAAACATTGTAGCGCAGCCGTGTGAGTGCCCCCGTAATAATACATTAATGGATTACATGTGATCTCTCCTGGCATAGTACCTGCTGGCAGTGAAAAAAGAAACCTGGTTCATTTTCTGCTTCGGAACCCCCTGTATCTCGGGCGGTTTGCTGTGCGGTCGTCATCGCTGCTTTTGATGTATCTCATACGTCAGAAACTTGGGAGTCATAAAACAAAGATCAGAAAAAAAAGCTTCCAGCCGGCAGCCGGCACAAATTACAGATTTTTTCTTGAACGCTTTCCAGCCGTTGTCGACTTAAATACCATAGATATCGGCGATTTTGATGAAATCAGGCTGGCCGGTCGCACCATACCTGCAGGACGGCTACCGGATTGGTCCTATATTTACGACGACATTGAGGACACGTTTGCGCTGAATCGTTTCGGTTGGCTCCTCACCTCAATCCACACGCACCCTGCCGAAAAGCTGGCCTTACGTGCCAGAGAATGGATCACCCACTGGATCGACACCTTGGGAGAAAACTTTGAGCATCCTGCCTGGGAGAGCTATTCAGTGTCGGAAAGGCTTGCGAACTGGCCCTTTATTCTCAGAATGATCGAACGGCTGCAACCGCTTGACAAAGATGAGAAAAAGCAAATTGCAGCGTCTTTAGGCGTCCATATTGATTATCTACTCCGCAACCTTGAATTGAGAGGTGAATTCACCAATAACCACATCTTGAACAACGCCCGGGGTCTTTATATCGGTGGATTGGCGATAGCGCACGAAAATGCCGTTGCAAGGGCAAAGAAACTATTTAGCGAATGGACGCCTAAACTATTCCTCAACGACGGGATGTTGAAGTCCGGGTCATCCCATTACCAGTTTTTGCTCTGTCAGAGGTTTGAGCAGGTGTATCTCTTATCGCACCATGCCGAGGATGTGAATTTTACAGCTTTTATGGAGAAATGGACCACGGCCATCCAAGGTGCCTGTGATCTGTTCAAAGTTAAAAGTGGTAAATGCACGTGGACGATACCTCTAATCGGCGACATATCGCCAGATTATCGTCCGCTGTGGTTCCTGCCTTTATCTAAGGATGGATGGGAGACTATCAGGAGCAGCTACATATGGAAAAAGCCTATTGAATCCAGTCAAACTCCCATACACGTGGGCACAAAAACGGTAAGCGAGGGCTTTTATCGCTACGACCGTGATGATGCAACCGTATTTTGGCCGTTGCCGGAAGGGCCGGTATCTGCCGGCAGCCATGCGCATTTCGATGTGGGCAGCTTCGTCTTTTTTTTAAAAGGCAACGAGATTTTTACGGACTCCGGGCGGCGTTCCTACAGTGCCGATGGGTCAACCGGAGCATCTGCCGCTGCACACAACTGCCTGCTCATCGACGGGTTAGGCCCTTTTTGCGAGGATCCCTTCCTCAATCTTTTTGATGCCTATCCGAACCAGGTCGCACGGGTTGTGGTTGCCGCAAATCAAGATGATCGGCCAATACTCTCTTTGGATGCGTACGGGTTTAGACGGCTTGCAAGCCCTGTAAGCTGGAAGAGAACGTTTACTTTCAAAAGGAATGCGATGACCATCCGCGATGATATCGAGGCAAGCGGTGTGCACAGATTGGAGACAAAGTTCATCATTGCCCATGGCTTGTCGTCAGAAAACACAGACGAGGGGGTTCGTATCAAAACGGAAAACGGACAGGTCACCTTGAAGGTGCTCAATCCACATGGTGGGAGGGCACCCTCTTTTTCAATGCAAAAGGTGGAAACAAGCCGGGCCTATGGACACTCGGCCGAGTCCTCGGCTTTCGTTGTAAAAAATGCGATCCAGGGCAACCATACAAACGAATACGAACTGCGGTGGCAGGCATGACTAAAAACAACCCTCTGGTCTCCTGTATCATCCCGACCAAAAACCGGCCCGAATTTGTAATGCGGGCCATTCAGAGCGTGCTCGGTCAAAGCTATACGAATATAGAGATAATTGTTATTGATGATTCAACGTACGAAGAAACCCAAAAAGTCCTTGATCCCTTGGGTGGACAGATACGTTACATTCGGAACCAAGAGAGCCGGGGGGCACCGTATTCACGCAATATAGGGATAGATGCAGCGCGGGGAGATGCCATCGCCTTTCTCGATGATGACGATTTATGGCTGCCTGAAAAAACAATGACGCAATTGCGGTGGCTTGAAAAATACCCTCTCGTGACATGCAACTACATCACGGAACTAAAGGGGCGTCGGTACTTTGTCAGATATCCTGATATAATTTCTTATGAAGACCTCCTTACGGTTAACGCCCTTGGTTCCTGCAGCTTCGTCATGGTCGATGGCCAGGCCGTAAAGGGCTGCTATTTCGATGAAAATCTCAAGGCTGGGCAGGATTGGGATTTCTGGCTGTCAATCATGAAAGAGAAATCAATAGCCTCGGCTGCCAACGCGAGGGAATATCTGGTGAATTACGACAATGGTGATTTCGCGAGGATATCGAATACAAACGACATGCTGACTACCTTTCATACCCTATATAACAAGCGCCGGTCTGAGTACAGCTTGAACTCGGCGAGAGGCCTTTTTTTCAACGCCTTGCGTGGTGATGAATCCTTTTTGTTGTGGGTACTGTTGGAGTGGGCCAAGATAAAAGTGAAAGGCAAGGGCGGGCTTCTCTTTCTTGCGAAACTTGTCTTTAATAAACTATTTAGAAGGATCGAAATTTATTAATGGACACGAATTTGGGATAAAACCCGAAAATCGAGCTGTTACCAATAATGTACTATCGGAAAAAATAACATGCATGCAATTATACTTGCCGGGGGGAAAGGCACCCGACTCAAGCCCTATACGATGAGCTTTCCAAAGCCGCTCGTGCCGATTGGACAATATCCGATCATAGAGATAATCATTCGCCAGCTTGCTTATTATGGCTTTAAGAGAATTACGATTTCCACTGGTTACCTTGCTGAGCTGATTGAGGCGTATTGTGGCAGCGGTGAAAAGTGGAATGTAGGTATTGAATACGTACGCGAAGATACGCCGTTAAATACAGCAGGTGCATTAAAATTGGTAAAGGATTGTGAAGAGAACTTACTGGTTATGAATGGTGACGTGCTGACTAACATTGACTTAGGGAAACTGTATTCATTACATGTGTCAATGGGAAATAAAGCGACGGTTGCTTCAAAGATCCGTGAATCCAAAATCGATTTTGGGGTTTTGAAACTTGACGAGAAAGACTTTCTTTCTGACTACATAGAGAAGCCGGTATACACTTTCTTGGTTAGCATGGGAGTATATGTACTTTCAAGCGATGTCATAAACTTTATAAGTGAAGGAGAATCCATTGGGATGCCGGATCTCCTGTTAAGGTTGGAGAAATCAGGAGAAAGGGTTTTTTGCTACAAGAGCGATTGTTATTGGTTGGACATTGGCCGGGTGGATGATTATGAGAGAGCCCAGGAAGATTTTGAAATTAATAAACATAACTTTCTGAGGGATAATGAAGAATAAGACAATCCTCATAACCGGCAATAGCGGTTTTATTGGAACTCGGCTGACTGCCATATTAAGCGATGCTTATCCAGAAAGCTCAATCAAGGGGGTGGACAGGGTCGCTTGTTCAGGTCGTCTGGAAACGCATTCAGTAGACCTGCTTGATCCTGAAGACACTTGCCGGATAATCGAGATAGTCAGGCCTGATTATATTTTTCACTTGGCCGGCGCTATCTATACCAGAGATTGGCGGGAGCTCTACCTCGGGAATGTAAAAACCACTTATAATATCATGGAAGGAGTAAAGCAGGCCGGTATCGCTTGCAGGATAGTTATCCCTGGATCCGCGGCTGAATATGGCCACGTTCCGGCTATTAAGCTCCCCATCGATGAAGATCAAATCCCCAACCCGATTGTACCTTATGGAGTGGCTAAAGTATGGCAAACGACAATGGCCGGTTACTACGCCACATGCGGGCTTGACGTGGTAATCGGCCGAATGTTCAACCTAATCGGCCCCGGTGCGCCCACAGGTCTATCTGTCGGCGCTTTTGCTCAGCAATTGAGAGCAATCAAACGCCGTGAATCACCCCCTGAAATCAGCGTCGGCAATCTCGAACCCAGGAGGGATTTCATCGATATCGACGATGCCTGCTTTGGGTTGATAGCTGTCGCCAGGAAAGGACAGTGTGGTGAGGTTTACAACATTTGTTCTGGGCATTCCATCGCAATGAAAGAAATTCTAGAAATGATGATTGGTTTTGCGGGTATTCAAGTCGATGTCGCCGTGGAATCTTCAAGGTTCAAGACCAATGATATTGATGATATATTTGGGAACTATGCAAAGATTAAAATGACGACTGGCTGGCGCCCGGCAACCAACATAGAGACAAGCATAAGAAACCTGATGCAATAACCTTAAATACTACACCTTATTCGTATATTTATGGGCAGGCCTAGTATGGCACCAAATAATAGAATTGCTGTGATCATTCCGACAAAGGAACGGAAATTCGAATTAAGAAGATTGTTGTCATCTTTCGTTTCTCAACGCAGCATTCCAGACCAAATAATTATCATTGATGACAGTGATGAGGCAGATTTCCTGCTGGTGGAAGATTTTAAGAGGCTATCCGTTACATACATTCATGGTAATTATAGTATGACGGAAGCACGAAACGTAGGGGTAGCGAATCTTGAGGAAGATATTGCCCTTGTATGCTTCTTGGATGATGATGTTGTTATGGAGGAAGAAGCGTGGGAGGCAATGACTGATTTCTGGGAAAACGCGGATCTGGATGTAGGCGGGTGTAGTTTCTTTATTTCAAATGAAGTTCAATATGACAAATTACTCATCAAAGCATTTAAAAAGATATTTAACATCAAACCTCAAGAGTGTGGAAAAGTTCTACCATCGGGTTTTAATGTGACCCCTTATTCGCCCTTAGAAGAAACAATATACACTGATTGGCTTTCTGGCGGTGTAACCATTTGGCGTAGAATCGTGTTTGATACGAATTCTTTTGATGAGTGGTTTTCTGGTTATGGTATGTATGAGGATGTCGACTTCAGTTATCGCGTTGGGAAAAAGTTTAAACTGGTTGTGAATTCTGACGCTAAAGTAAGGCACCTTATGGATATTTCCAAAAGTGGGATGAATTTCAAGATAGGGAAGAAGGAGGTAATCAACAGGTTATATTTTGTCAAAAAACACCAAGAGCTTTCTGCAAAACTATCATTATGGTCCAACGTCGGAGGGACGATCAGAAATTTTTCAAGCGGGCTTATTCTATTTAATATGGGACACATTATCAGAGCTTTCGGTAATTTGATAGGTATACTCAACTATATCATCTATAAAGATGAAGTGTTTTACAGGAAAATTGGAAAACCGCTTGAGGAGGTTGTACCAGTCTGTTTACCCGAATCAAAAGCGCCCTTGAAATCCGTTGCAATTTTGGGCTGTTCCGGATTCATTGGGAGTCACTTGATTCAAAGTATCGGCAGCCTCGGGAAGATCAAGCTGCATGCCCTGAGCCACAACAAAGAGATAAATTATTTAGATTCGCTTTTGCATGTTAATTTCAGGTTAATTAAGGGTGACATATTTGACAGAGATGCTCTGCTGAAGGTCATCGAGCCGGGAGCCACAGTTGTCAACCTTGTTCGCTTGAATTCCGTTTCGAGCCGGGAAAAAATAATGGCGGGAGAATGCTTGGCATCAGTCTGTACCGAGCGTAAGGTGCGACGTCTTATTCATTGTAGCACGGCAAACGTTGTAGGCAATTCCAGCGACAGGCAGGTTTCTGAAAACACACCCTGCTATCCGAGTGGCATCAACAACCGAACCTACTTAGACATGGAAAGGGTGCTGAGAAGCCAGGCTAATGGGCAGTTCGAAATCGTTGTTTTGCGACCGACTATTGTTTTTGGAAAAGGCGGTTTGAACCTGAACATGATGATTAATGATTTGCGAAGCAAACACTGGTTTTATAACTATTTCAAAAGTTGTCTTTTTAATCGAAGATGCATGAATCTGGTTGGGATAGAAAATGTCGTTAATGCATTGCTTTTCCTAATGGAGACCGACCAGTTGATCAATCAAAAAGTTTTTTACATTTCTGATGATGAAGATCCTAACAATAATTATTGGTATATTGAGAAAAGAATTATCGAGCTGATGAATTTAAATGATTATCCTTTGCCCCGGATCCCAATACCTAAAGTTTTGCTTGAGTTGGCTCTTATTATATCCGGGCGGACGATCTATCGAACCCGCAGGGAATGTGATTGGAAAAGTTTAAATAAAATCGGTTATCGAAAAAAAACGTCGTTTACCAATGCGCTGGAGCTATTTATTTCAGAGTTTGACAAGACTCAGTCGTTCCCCCTCCACTTTGACCCCGCGAGGAACAATAATCAAAAATGAAGTTACTGTTTATCTTTATTCGGTCTATTTACCAAAGTCCGCACTTTCTAGGTAAGGAACGATTAAAAACCCTCCTACTCAATATTTACAGAATCGTGAAGAGTAGATCGCATAATTTATTATGTACCGCGTATGATGGGAGGAAATTTCGAATTAATCTATATGATCGAACCTACGACACACTTTATTTTACCGGGTATTTTGAAAAGAATGAAACCCAGTTTATTGAACAAACGGTCAGAAAAGGGGATGTGGTTCTTGATATTGGCGCCAACTATGGGTGGTACACAACGCTTTGCTCAAAATTGTGTGGTTCCAAGGGTGAGGTGCACGCCTTTGAACCGGTCCCTTCTACTTTGGATGAACTTCGATTTAACTTCCGTATGAATCAGGCCGATAATAACGTTGTTATTAATGATTTTGCCTTGGGCAATGAAGAAAAAAATGATCAGATATTTCTTTTTGATGGTCTTCCGCATAGCCACGCATCTCTTTCGGATCTTGGTAGGAGTGACGGGCATTCATTTTCCATACAGGTGACGACATTGGACAATTATGCAGAAAAATGCCTCCAGGATAAGCAAATTCGATTCATTAAGCTGGATGTGGAGGGGGCTGAACTGAACGTGCTTGAGGGCGCAAAACAATTTTTCGCTACCCAAAAAAACCTATGGCTTTTATTTGAAATCAACATGGAAACATCCAAAGCATTTGGGTACGATTTGCATATGCTTTTTTCTGCTTTGGAATCGAACGGTTTCAGGCATTTTTTTCAGGTCGGTAGTGGGGGAATACCCAAAGAGATAAGAGATTTTAATACTCTCTTTCACGGCGCCAATGTTTTTTGCCACAAGAGAGGGTGACCCTATGATCCTGACTATCAAAAAAAACCTCAAGCAGTTCCTGAACCGTTTCGGCTACGATATCATTCAGTCTGCCCATGATCCAAAAAACACCCTGTTGGGGCTTACATCGTATGATATTAAGACCATCCTAGACATCGGTGCCAATGAAGGGCAGTTTGCAAGATACATTCTTAAATTTTTTCCTAGCGCACAGCTATTCTGTTTCGAACCCCTTCCGCATCCTTACAAGAAGCTGGAAAATTGGGCCGCTAAGCGACCCCATTCGAAAATCCAGACGTTTAATATCGGCATTGGTGAGCGCAGCGAGAAGAGAAGCATTTTTTACCATCTAGATCACAGCCCATCTTCTTCGTTACTTCCGGCAACGAAAAAATTGGTTAAAATTGAAAAAAAGAGTTTTCGTCAAGAACGCATAGATGTCAAGATAGAAACACTTGATGGGGTGTTTGCGGACATAAAAAAGACGATTCAAGATGATATCCTCATTAAGCTCGATGTGCAAGGATACGAAGATCGTGTCCTCAAAGGTGGAAAATTGTTATTCGAAAGGGCTAAGGCTGCAATCGTTGAGGTCAATACTGAGCAACTGTATAAAGGACAGGCCAAGTTTGAGGACCTTTTATTCCTATTAACATCGTATGGTTTTCATTACGGAGGAAATCTAGAGCAACACTATGAAAAAAGTGGCAAACTGCTTTTTTTTGATGCAGTTTTTTTTAAATAACCCGAAAAGAAGGTTCCGACAAAATATATAATGCGGCCTGTTGCCAGAAATGCGCTATATTCTGTTTGTCAAGTCATTGTCAGCGCAATTACTCTTTTCCTTCTATATCGATTCCTGGTTCTGGTTCTTGGTATCAAGCAACTCGGAATTTGGTCGGTTGTTATATCTGCAGCTTCCGCTAACAAGATAGGAGAAGTTGGCCTTAGCGGCGGAATGGTGAAATTTGTTTCTAAATACCTGAGCACAACTGATACAAAGGCTGTCAGTGAAATTATCCAGACAGGTGCCCTAACCATTGTTGGATCCGTTGGTGTCTTCCTGTTCGCTACATATCCAGTGATTTTAGTTGTTCTGAAGCACATCCTTCCAGATACCGCGTACGTTCTTGCCTCTGGAATCCTGCCCATCGCACTGGTTACCCTTTGGACCAATTCTGTCTCTGGAATTTTCATTTCATCACTTGAAGGTTGCCAGAGGTACGACCGCAGAAGTGTACTGATGATATCAAGCAATTTTGTATTGTTACTGAGTGCATTCTTCTGGGTGCCACGGCTGGGCCTCAATGGTGTGGCCTGGGCCTACTTGATTCAGTCAATTTTCAATCTTGCTATTTCCTGGATATTTCTCAAGATGGAACTCAGATTCTTACCTTTGCTTCCAAAGCGATGGCGACTTTCGCGGTTTCGGGAGATGTTAACATACGGGGCAAATGTTCAGATAGCAATGATTATCGGGATGTTATACGAACCAACAACTAAGATAATCCTAAGTAAATTCGGCGGACTGGCCATGACCGGATATTACGAGATGGCAAACCGGATGATCCTTCAATTCAGAGGTTTATTGGTATCCGCGAATCAGGTCGTTGTACCTGTAATTGCTGATATGAAGGAGAACGCACCTGATAGGATATTCAGGTATTTTGAGGATACCTATGAGATCTTTTTGTTTCTGAGCATTCCGTTTTTCATGAATGTCATCCTGATGGTTCCAGCGATTTCTGAGATCTGGTTGGGAACGGTCGAGCCAGCTTTCATTATATTTGCCATTATGCTTTCCATTGGATGGTTGATCAATACCTTAAATACGCCTGCCTATTTTATTTTTTTGGGGATCGGTCGTTTAAGGTGGAATACGATCAGCCACATTGTCATCGGGACAATGAACATTGTTCTAAACCTTGCACTGGGTTATTTTTTTGGAGGATACGGTGTGGTTGCCGGGTGGGTGTTTTCTTTGGCTATGGGCAGTATGATTATAACGATTGCCTACCTCAAAGAGAAACGACGATCTTTAAAGTTTCTATTTCCTCCCAGTAGCATGGCGCTCATTGCGGCAAGCCTTATCGGCACGGCTGTCAATTTTATGGTGTTTACCCAATTCTATCCTGTTGGGGGATCTATCGTATCGGGGGTGTTGAGTGCGGCCGGATTTACGACCCTTGTCCTATGCCTATTTTGGTCTCACCCTGTGCGCAAAAAACTACTTAATGTACTTAAGCGTGAATCGATATAGAACTGGTGTCATGTTTGTTGATACTAAAAGATTCTACACGACGGTTTCTATCGAATGTTATTCTACTTCCGGTCTGTTTTTTACATGTGGCGTAAAAGAATTCACACTCCAATCCCCAGAGCAACATTCATACATGCCAAAAGTAGTGTCACTACAATCTTACGGTCCATTTTCTACCATGGGCTGAAGAGTTTATTCCTTAAATTTATTATTTTACACCGTGGCTGAAACATCCAGCCCAATTCAACCTTAAGCCTGAGGATGTTTGGGGCATTACTTTTCGTTTTTCTAACCGTTGTTTTTCATTGTTTGTCAAGCTGTATGATTAACGTAAGAAAGATTAGAACGACATATGACAGAAGTGTTACAAACGCCCGTATACTTGGAGAATCTATGAAAAAAAATACTCCTTTAATATCTGTAATCACAGTATGCCTGAACAGCGATAAGTACATCGAGAGTTGTATAAAGAGTGTTCTGAAACAGGATTGTAACACTTATGAATATATAGTGATTGACGGAGGATCAGTCGACGGTACAGTTGACATTATTAAAAAGTATCAAAATAAATTATCCTACTGGCACTCTTTGCCTGACCGTGGGTTGTCCGAGGCTTTCAATAGAGGAATTGAAAACAGTACCGGGAAGTGGTTACTTTTTTTGAACTCAGATGATTTACTGGCAAACCCTTCCGTTCTTCATCGAATGACCCGAATTTTGAAAACTTTTCCCAATGCCGACGTTGTCCTCGGGCAAATCATGCTAATGACAAGAGAGCTGAACCCGAGAATCAAAAGCGGCCCTTACGGTAAACCCATTTCATGGAGTGAACTCAGGTTTAATGCAATAATACCTCATCAAGCGGCTTTTACAAATAGGGACTACTTTAAAAGAATTGGTCTTTTTGACCTTCGGTATCGAACAATTACCGACTACGAGCATTTCCTCAGAGGAGGGAAGGACATCGATATTCAGTTTGTCCCGATGGTCGTTAGTTACATGAGAGACGGCGGTCTATCAAAGAAAGACATAAAAAAGGGATTGATTGATTTGAAAAACGCTCAAATTAAAACGCGAGCACTACCACCAGCTGTGGCTGAAATTAACAGGATTTACCTTTTTGCGCGCAATCTCCTCGGTCGAACGTTTATTGGAAAGCATTGGCGGATTTTACGGAACCGACGTCTACGGAAATTAAATTCTTGCTAAGGTAAACAAACTTTCTATGAAACCAATTGAGGTATCTTAATGGTTGTTGCATCTATTAATTTCGTCATTGCGCTTATACTCGCCATCTATATATGGAAGGGAAAAGGTCCCCTATCTGTTTTACATGGACTTGCCCTGTATATCACTTTTCATTACGCGTATTCAGCCATTCCGTTTTTTATCGGGAATCCCTATTTGTGGAGAACGGAGACGCAAATTGGCGCAAAAATTATCGGATTCCTGTTTATCCTACTTTCCGTGATTGAGCTGTACCGGCGGTATGCCATAAAAACTATTCGCCGTTATAAGCTTTCATGGAACATCACGCTTGGTGGAATCAGCCTGGCTTGGCTGTTTGGCACATTGCTTTTCTGGTTGATAGGGTTTTATGCGCAAAATTCCCCTTCCCGGGTTATGATCCAAGACACCCTATCAGTTTCAATAATGATTATGTTAATTTTCGGCATCGCCTTTTCACTTAAAGAGAATTCAATTACAGAAGAGAATTCGTGGGAGAAAATAGCAAAATTATCATTTCCGGTTTTGGTGTCCATGGCGGCTGTTGGATTTTATCAGATTCTCTTTGCACAAACGGCTGCCGGAGTTTCCCTTGAAAATGGTGAGTACGTGAGACGTGCCAGCTCATTTCTGTTCAATCCAAATGTACTCGGTTTTTGGGCAAGTCTGGTAGTCTTTTTTTTTTCTTACGCCTGTCACAGCAGCTTATACACCAACCGATTTTCTATCAGTATGATGATAATTGCTGGATTTTGTATTTTCTTATCAGGGTCGAGAAGCAGTGCGTTGATTTGTTTATTCCTTCTATGCCTTTCCGGAGCGACAACCATTTTTTCTAGAAACCGCCGTTCTCGTCTCAATGCTTTTGCCCCAATGGTAGGCATGGTAGCGGCGACAGTGGTTTTGTTTAGCACCATTAGGATAGTTGATTCGGCTTTTGGTCACGCCGTCAGCTGGCTCCGAAGCTGCTCTCTTCTTGTTGATCGATTTCTGGCTATCCCTGGATTACTTGGCCTATACATCGGAAATAAAATAGGTTCCTCATATCCAAGACTTGGTTCCATAATTAGGGATCTTGTGCCCATGCCGGTTAGTCATCAAATTGTTGATTTAGAAAAATTCCAAATGACGGATCCTAATTCCGCAAATATTTTGCTAAACATTGAACATCGGATAGACTTCAACAGTGAAATGGCCGACAACGGATTTATTGCCATTTTCGAGGCAGGGGGGTGGCAAGGACTATTACCCTGGGTTCTTTTTTGGGTACTGCTGTTGGGTTTTGGCTTTCGGATGTACTATCGGAGGCGTGATGTAAACAGCGGATATGCGCTGACCGTGATTCTGGGGTGTGCGTTTTCGGCATTATTCATGCGCCTGTTTCAGGTGTTCCCCTTCTGGGTGATGGTCGCGCTTTGTTTGGGCCCGACGTTTTCATGGATATTTCGTGATGATTCAGCACGATCAATCAACGAGGAAACACTGCAAACATAAGACGGATAAACAAGCGGAACTTGTTTTAATAGCCATGAGAGTTTTGAATATCGATGTGACGGTGGATCCGATCACTGGTGGTGGGTGCGCTGAACGGACTTTCCAAATGAGCCGTGCCCTGGTTCGAAACGGTGTTGAATGTGATTTGCTTATTCTGGATATCGGCCTGACACCTGAACGGTTGAAACTTCTTGAGGGGGTTGATGTTCATATTCAAACCTGCCTGATAGAGCGGTTCTATGTACCACGTTTTTCTATCAGGAGAGTGAAAGAACTGGTCGCAAAGAGTGATATTGTGCACCTGATGGGACACTGGGAGTTTCCTGACGCACTCATATACCCGATTATACGGCGGTGCGCAAAGCCATATGTAAACTGCCCGGCGGGGTCCCTGAAGGTGCAGGGCCGCTCGCGCTTTATCAAGTCCTGGTACAATCGGATTATCGGCAACCGGATTGTCCGGAATGCCAGCCGTCTCATTGCCATCTCGCCGAACGAATACAGCCAATTTGCCCAGTACGGTGCCAATCAAGACAACATCGCCCTGGTGCCGAACGGTATCAACCCGGAGGAGTATGTGCTTGCGGATGATGCCCTATTCAGAAATCGCTATGCCCTCGGCGAAGGTCCGTTTCTGCTCTTTATCGGCCGCTTGAACCCAATAAAAGGTCCGGATTTGCTCTTGAAGGCGTTTATAAAAATTGCCGACAACTTTTCGGATCACCAGCTTATATTCGCCGGGCCGGACGACGGTGTGCGTTCAGAGCTTCAGGACCTGGCACTTGAAGCCGGCATACAAGGCCGGGTCCACTTTACCGGGTTCCTGGATCAACCGGAAAAATCCATGGCGCTCAACGCAGCCGACCTGCTGGTTATTCCTTCACGCAGCGAAGCGATGTCCATCGTGGTCCTTGAGGCAGGTGCTGCTTCGACTCCCGTGCTGGCAACCGACCAGTGCGGACTGAATGAAATCGAGGCTGCCGGCGGAGGAATGATCTCACCGGTATCCGTTGATGGATTGGCGCAAAGCCTGCGGGAGATGCTTGCCGATGGAGCTAAACTGCAAACCATGGGACGGTCGTTGCATAAATTTGTGCTGGCTGATTTTACCTGGCAGGCGATGGCCGAACGATTGATCGCAATTTATCAGGAAATCCTGGATCATTCATAATTAATTATAATCAAAAATTATAGTGTTTACTGTGGAGTTTGAATGGACTTTTTATTAATCAATCCGCCCAGGGAGGTCCCTCAAAAAGCCGACTTCCCGCCGATGGGCCTGGCGTATATTGCCGCATACCTGTGTTCCCACGAGATAGAGGCCGAAGTATTAGATGCCGCTTCCTTCAAGTGGTCGCGTTTGGAAGAAGAGATCCTGAGCAAGCAGCCGGCCATTGTGGGGCTGCCCTGCTGGACGATGGAACGCGGCCAAACGTTTAAAGCCGCTGCGCTGGTGCACAGACTACTGCCGAACACTAAAATTGTGATCGGCGGCCACCATGCCAGTGCGTTTCCCGAACATATGTTCACCCAGGCCCATGCAGACGCCGTTGTCATTGGTGAGGGCGAGCTGACGGCCCTTGAGCTGGTAAAAGCCTTAATAAAAGGGACGGATATTGCTGACATTCGTGGCATTGCCTATCACGATGGCAACCAGGTTGTCATGAATCCGGGACGTGAATTGATAGAGGATCTGGACTCTCTGCCGTTTCCTTGTCACGATCATTTCAACCTGGATGAATATCTTGGGTTGCCTGAGGTTTCGGGTAAAGCGGCCTCAATGATGACCTCCCGCGGCTGTCCCCACAAATGCATTTATTGTTCTGGTTCCAAGTTCTGGCATCGCAAGTGGCGCCCGCGCAGCGTGGACAACGTTTTAATGGAAATGCTGTGGCTGTATCGGGATCTGGGTGTCAGAAACTTTATGTTCTTCGATGACAATTTTACAGTTCACAAAAAGAGAGCCATCGATATCTGCCGGGGTATTATCGATCACGGAATGAAGATTCATTTCGTAGCCGAGTCGCACGTTTCCCACATCAACCCCGAGCTACTGGAGTGGATGAAAAAGGCCGGTTGCTACCGAATCGACTTCGGTGTTGAGTCGGGCAGTCCGAAGATCCTGAAGACAATCAATAAAAAACAAACCGCCCCACAAATCGAAGAGGTGTTTGCGATGGTGCATGCCGCCGGCATCAAACCGCGGGCCTACCTGATGATCGGCAATCCCGGAGAAAACGAAGATACCATCCGGGAAACCGCAGCGCTCATGCAGAAAATAAAGCCGTATGATACCCAGGGAGCCCACCCGCTGGTGATCATGCCGAATACCCATATCTATGAAATGGCCAAACAAGACGGGATCATCTCGGATGATTTCTGGTTGAGCAGTGACGATATGCTCTACTATACCTCCGAACACACCGAAGAGTCCCTATTTGCCTTGCGTGAACTATTAATGCGCGAATTGGCCCGTAACAGCGATAATAAGCGCGACTATATCCGTTACTTGATGAAAAAATACTATTACCGCTATCCCTGGTTGCAAAAGCTCCGCAAGTTCCGCAGCCTTTTCGGCGGAAAAATATAACATCTATTCTTTAATGGGAATCACAATCAACAGGAAGCTACCATGTGCGGGATAGCCGGCTACCAGGGGCGTTTTGACCCGTCTGTCCTTGATGCGATGAGCGCGGTCATTCAGCACCGGGGACCGGATGACGCCGGAAGGCTGCTGCTGAACAGCGATCCGGAGCCGGTGGGTTTGGCGCACCGTCGGTTGTCTATCATAGATCTTTCGCCGGACGGGCGGCAACCCATGACGGTTAACTGCAGCTGCTGTGGATGCCTATCCGGGCAAACAGATACAAAGCGGCTCTGGATTGTATACAACGGGGAGTTGTACAACTATCCCGCGTTGCGCAAAGAAATGGAAACCCGTGGGCATCGTTTTACCAGCAGGAGTGACACTGAAGTGCTGCTGCACCTCTATGCCGAAGAGGGCACGGATATGCTTAAACGGCTGAATGGAATTTTCGCTTTCGTGCTGTATGATGGTCGCGAACGAACCAGCGATGCCAGAATGCCGACCGGCAGTTTTTTTGCGGCCCGAGATGGCTTAGGCGTCAAACCTTTCTATTATGCGGAAACAAAAGTCGGGTTCCTTTTTTCATCGGAACTGAAATCCCTGATCGCCGCGGATGCTGTGGCATTGGATATAGACCTGGAGGCTATCCACCAGTACCTGGCCTATTTGTATGCACCGGCACCCCGAACACCCCTGAGACAGGTAAAAAAGCTGGAGCCCGGCAGGGCCATGGTTATTCATCGCGGGAAAATAAAAGCGAGCTGGTGTTTCTACGATCTCCCCTATGGTCAGGAGCAGCTGAGGGCTGGTGAGGCTGACCTCTGCCGGGAGCTGGATGCGAAACTCGAAAAGGCAGTTGAGCGGCAATTGCTCAGCGATGTCCCGGTGGGCGCCTTTCTGTCCGGCGGACTCGACTCAAGCGCTATTGTTGCCATGATGCGGCGGCTGCAGCCGACCAGGCCGGTAACCACCTACTGCATTGGATTCGAGGGCGATGAGACCATCGAAGGGAGCCCTGCGGATCTGCCTTATGCCCGGCAGGTGGCGCAGCATTTGGACGTTAAACTGCGACCGGTTGTGATTAACCATGACAGTATTCACCATCTGGAAGATATCCTTTTTTACCTGGACGAACCGCAGGCGGACCCATCCCCGATCAATGTCATGCTGATCGCCCGCCAGGCGCGCAAAGACGGATATAAGGTACTGCTCTCTGGAACGGGTGGAGACGATATCTTCTCTGGGTACCGGCGACATAGAGCACTAGGAATGGAGCGCCTATGGTCTTGGATACCGGCCCTGTTGCGCAGCCGAATCGCATATCGGCTGCAGCAGACACAAGGTTTAACCTCTCCGGAAGAGTGGTTGTTCAGACAACCCTGGTTTCGCCGGGTCCGTAAAGCCGGTTCAGCTGCTGGTCTTTCTGGAGATGAACGCACCATCGCGTATTTTTTTTGGAGCGGCGAGCAGGTCAGAAGAACTCTTTACAGCGAGCATATGAGCCGGGCTCTGAACAATGTGGATACGGCGGAGCCTTTCAGGCGGAGTCTGGCCAGAATCCCGGACGAGAAAGAGCCCTTGAATAGAATGCTTTATTTAGAAGCGAAACACTTTCTCGCCGATCACAACCTGAACTACACCGACAAAGCCAGCATGGCGATGGGGGTTGAAACACGGGTACCGCTGCTGGACATTGATCTCATCAACTATGCCGCCCGGATACCGGTCACAGCCAAGCACAACTTCCGGCATCAGAAAGCGATCTTCAAGAAAGCCATGGAGCCGCACCTGCCAGGGCATATTATCTACCGTCGCAAAACCGGATTCGGTGCACCAATGAAGCGTTGGCTGCATGAAGAGTTACGCGAGTTGAAACAGGCGGTTTTATCGCCATCAGCACTTAAGGAGAACGGTTTGTTCGAGCCTGCGGCGGTCAAACATCTGATGGACCTTGACCGGAACGGAGCAGTGGACGCGACCTACACCATTTTTGGGCTAATTTGTATCCAGCTTTGGATAAAAATATTTATAAAAGAGAGAGGACGCTTACATGCTGGAAGATAAAAAGGCAGTTCAGGATTTTTGGGAGGATGCTTCCTGCGGCGAACGCCTATACCTGCCAGGGTTAGAGAAGGAAGATTTCGACAGGCACACCCGGATTCGCTACGAGCTTGAACCGGAAATCCTTGAATTCGGTGAGTTCAAAAGGTTTAAAGACAAACGCGTATTGGAAATCGGGGTCGGGCTGGGGGCAGATCATCAGCAGCTGGCCGAAGCCGGGGCGGATCTTTTCGGCGTGGACCTGACGAAACGGGCCCTGCGCAACACAACCAAGCGCTTCAAGGCCATGGGACTGAAAACCCGCTTGACGAATGTGGACGCCGAAAACCAGCCCTTTAAATCAGATTCATTCGACACGGTCTACTCCTGGGGCGTGCTGCATGTCACGCCGGATACGCCTAAAGCGATTGATGAAGTCCATCGGATCCTGAAACCGGGCGGGACGGCCAAGATCATGATCTACCAGACCTACAGCATGATCGGCTACATGTTGTGGGTCCGTTATGCTTTGATGCGGTTTAAGCCCTGGTTGTCGCTGGCGTATGTCTATCATCATTATCTGGAGAGTCTCGGAACCAAGGCGTATACGCCACGCGAAGCACACACCCTGTTCAAGAAATTCGAAAATATAAAGACCAATGTTGTGTTGACGCACCACGACCTGCTGACCTCCGATGCCGGTCAGCGGCATCAGGGCCTCCTCTTGACGACCGCCCGGAAGATCTGGCCGCGTAATCTGATTAAAAAATACTTACCCGGACATGGTTTGTTTTTAACGATTGAGGCGACAAAGTAAACAATGCGACAGATATTACAAAGCTTGAAAGACGGTTGTGTCGAACTGGCTGAAGTTCCTGCACCGGCCGAAAAAGCGGGCCACGGTATTATCCGGTCGCGCATGAGCCTGATATCCGCGGGCACGGAAAGAATGCTGCTGGAGTTTGGCCGCTCCAACCTGATCAATAAGGCCCGGCAGCAACCGGATAAGGTGCGACAGGTATTTCAGAAAATCCAAACGGATGGTCTCTTGCCAACCCTGGATGCTGTCAAAGCCAGGCTGGATGCCCCCCTGCCGCTGGGATATTGCAATGTGGGGATATTGGAAAGTGCTGCCGACCCTCGGTTCGGTCGTGCTAATATGGCGCCCGGCAGTCGAGTCGTGACCAATGGACACATGCCGAAATTGTTCGTGTGCCGCGGCTGCTATGTGCAGCCGTACCGGACGCAGTGTCTGATGAAACCGCGGTGTTCACTGTGCTGGGCGCCATCGCCCTCCAGGGTGTCCGCCTGGCGTCGCCTGCCATTGGTGAAACGGTCGCCGTATCCGGTCTGGGCCTTATAGGCCTGCTGACGGTCCAGATACTGAAGGCAAACGGCTGTCGCGTGATCGGTATCGATGTCGATGCGGATCGATGCCGCCTGGCTGAAAATTTCGGAGCAGTGACGGTCGATCTGTCGGCAACGCCGGATCCAACCGGCCCCGTAGATGAATTTACACGCGGGGAAGGGGTTGATGCTGTTTTGATATCGGCGGCTACCAAAAGCAGCGAACCGGTACATCAGGCTGCGAAAATGTGCGCCAAGCGCGGCCGTATCGTACTGGTGGGGGTGACCGGTCTTCAGTTGAACCGGGCCGACTTCTTTGAGAAGGAACTGACCTTTCAAGTATCCTGCAGTTACGGCCCGGGTCGCTATGATCCGGTGTATGAAGAGCAGGGCCAGGACTACCCCAGGGGCTACGTCCGCTGGACTGAACAGAGAAATTTCCAGGCCGTTCTCGAACTCATGGCTGCCGGTAAAATAGACGTGGACCCGCTTATCACCCACCGCTATCCATTTAAAGCGGCATCCGATGCCTATGCCATGATTGCGGGGGGGGAAGAGCCCTACATGGGTATATTGCTTCAGTATGATGCGGATGGGGCCGTTGCTGCCGGATCAGTCGCACTGGCCGGCGATCGGCCTGTGGGATCAGGCACATCCACGCGGCCGGTTGTGGGGATGTTGGGAGCCGGTACATTTGCAGGTCGCATCCTATTGCCCGCATTGGCGCAAACGGACTGTGATCTCAAGCAGATCGTCTCGAGCGGCGGAGTGACCGGTACGCATCTCGGTCGCAAGTTTGGATTTCAGAAGTCCGGAACCGATCCTGATGAAATATTTTCCGACAACACAATCAATACTGTGTTTATTACAACCCGGCATAACAGCCACGCTGCGTTCGTGCTGCAGGCCCTGGCTGCCGGAAAACATGTTTTTTGCGAGAAGCCGCTATGCCTGAACCAAGTTGAGCTTACAGAAATTGATCGTGCTTACCGAAAGTCACGGGAAGCTACGGAAGGGTCAGGCCTGTTGATGGTTGGCTTCAACCGGCGGTTTTCACCTTTGGTTCAAAAAGCCAAAATGCTTCTAAGTCAGCGAGCCGAACCTGTTAGCATGGTGATGAATGTGAATGCCGGGGTTATTCCGGTGGACCACTGGACCCAGGACCCTGATATCGGTGGGGGGCGTCTTATTGGCGAAGCCTGCCATTTTATCGATTTACTCTTTTATGTGTGCGGCGCAGACATCGTCGCCAGCAAATTGGTTGGGATGCGGTCCCCCGGGAACGACACGTTCAGCATCCAGCTGGGATTTGCAGATGGATCTATTGGCTCGGTCAACTATTATGCCAATGGCCACAAGGCGTATCCCAAAGAACGTTTGCAGGTTTTCTGTGAGGGCAAGGTTCTTGAGTTGGACAACTTTCGAAAGTTACAGGGCTGGGGATGGCCCGGGTTCAAGACGGAGAAACTATGGCGGCAGGATAAGGGGCACCTAAATGAAATGGTCCAATTTATTTCAGCGATCAAAACCGGAGCGCCCGCCCCAATTACCTTTGCGGAGATTAAACAGGTGACCCACCATACGCTGGAACTCGCCGCTGAATTGGAAAGGACAGCCTGATGTCAGTGAGATTATATCTTTCGAAAGGGGAGCGTGAATGAAGATCATACATGTGGTGGGTGCCAGGCCGAATTTCATGAAGGTCGCCCCGGTCATGGACGCTTTGCATGCGAAGACCGGCGTTTCCCAGGTGCTGGTCCATACCGGACAGCACTATGATGCCAACATGTCTGAAATATTCTTTAACCAGTTGGGTATTCCGGAGCCGGATATGAACCTTGGTGTTGGCTCCGGATCGCATGCCCAGCAAACAGCACAAATCATCAGTTCGTTTGAGTCGGTTGTATTAAAACAAAAGCCGGATCTGGTTCTTGTCTATGGCGATGTAAATTCAACAGTTGCGGCAGCGCTGGTTTGCAGTAAACTGCTGGTACCGGTCGGCCATGTTGAGGCGGGGCTGCGGTCGTTTGATCGCAGCATGCCGGAGGAGATCAACCGGCTGTTAACCGACCAGGTCGCAGACATCCTTTTCACGCCATCAGCGGATGGCAACGAGAACCTGATAAAGGAGAATATCAGGCCGGATAAAATTCATATGGTCGGCAATGTCATGATAGACACTCTTGTCCGTCTAATACCGCAGGCGGTCTGGCCGTCAGAAGCCCTCGATTTCAATGCTGACAATTCTTATGCCCTGGTGACCCTCCATCGACCCTCAAACGTGGATGACCCGGAAAGCCTGATTTCCATTATAACGACTCTGGAGAAGGTGAGTGCAGATTTGGCGGTTATCTTTCCGATTCATCCCAGAACCCGCGCCCGGCTAACTGAGCTGGGGGTGAAGATTCGCAGCAATGCCCTGCAGCTAGTTGAGCCGCTTGGATATCTCGAGTTCCTGGCCCTTCAGCGGGATGCCACCCTGGTTATTACCGATTCAGGCGGGGTTCAGGAAGAGACGACTTTTCTTAATGTGCCCTGTTTAACCGTCAGGGAGAACACGGAAAGACCGATAACGGTAGAAATGGGGACCAATATCCTTGTAGGCCAGGATATGGGCAAACTAATGGCGGCAGTCAACCAGGTTGTCGTCGGACGCCCCAAGAAGGGACAGACCCCGCCGCTGTGGGACGGCCAGGTCGGAAAGCGGATTGCGGATATCCTGGCCTGATGCCTGCGCTTCGATCAGTTTCTCAGATAAAACCTATATCCAGGTTATCGCCGGATAAAACATCATCTGAATGACCCCTATTGACGACCTGCACAATTTGACCCGACTGGTAAAGACGGCCAGCTACTTAAGTCCGCGCCAGGTAGTGTTTAGGGCCAGGAGAATTGCACGCCAGAAATGGTATCGAGTTATCAAGAAAAAAGCGCCTTTTCCCAACAATGTCCATGAGGCCGGATGGGAACCACTCTGGTATGGGCTAACCGATATCAAAGAGTCAGTCGACGTTGATGGTACAGAGGACCGGGTCGCAAAAGAGGCGGCCGCCATAAGGTCTAGTGAGTTCAACTTTTTGAATCACACTGTTCGGTTTCGGGATGAGCCGCACTGGCACAGCCGGAAGCTGAGTCATCTATGGCGTTACCATCTGCACTATTTTGATTATTGTGAATGTCTGCTCATTGATTTCGGCTGCAGTGGGAATGCCGATAACTACACAGCATTTAAATACCTGGTCCGATCATGGATTCGGTCGAATCGGCACCAGTATGGAGACGGATGGCATCCTTACACCCTTTCGGTGAGAATAGTGAACTGGCTCCATGCCCTGGCAGGGTTCAAGAACCTGCTGGCTGATGATCCAGATTTTAAAAGGAGTCTAATCTCCAGTCTGGGTGGCCAGTTGCAGGTGCTGGCCGGCGATCTTGAATATGATGTCCGGGGAAATCACCTGGTCAAGAACATCAGGGCGCTGCTCGTCGGCAGCAGTGCATTAGATACAAGCCACTCGCAGAAGTGGTTAGCAACTGCGCTAAAAGTACTTCGCGATGAAGTTGCGGAACAAATACTTGCGGATGGCGGCCATTTTGAACGCAATCCGGGATATCACCTGTCGGTTTTAAAGGATTTGCTGGAATGTGCCGTTTGGATACAAAGAAACCGCAAGGAGCGATATGCATGGCTGGATATAGCCCTACGGCGCATGCTGGATTGGCTGACAATTATCACGCCCTCTGGTGGCCAGCTGCCGTTGCTTAAGGACACAACCCGGGACTATCGGCCGATTCTTGAGGACGTGCTAGCGGCCGGCGCTCTATACTTTGACACCTCTGCATATAAGCCGACTGAGCAATTCGGTACCTATCCCTGCTTGCTTTTCGGTCGGCGCGGTAAAATACGTTACGACGAGTGGGAAAGAGCCAAATTTGGCATAGGATCTGCAGCCCTGGAAATATCCGGGTATTATGTTATGCGGGATGACACCGGTGCGGATAGCCTGGTTTTCGACGCGGGCAAGGTGTGTCCGGACTATCTTCCCGCACATGCCCATGCAGATATGTTGTCATACGAGCTGACTTGCAACGGACAGCCACTGGTGGTGGATTCAGGGGTTTATGAATACACGGCGGGAAGATGGCGGGATTATTTCAGATCAACCCGGGCCCATAATACGGTAGAGTTAAACGGTTGCAACCAATCCGATGTCTGGGGCAGTTTTCGTGTTGCTGACCGGGCCTACCCGGGCAAGACAACCTGGCATGAACTGCCGGATTACAACCTCGTCCAGGCCAGTCATGACGGCTACCTAAAAATGTCGACACCTGCCAGGCATCATCGAACCATTGTATGGCAAAAAGAACGCTTTTGGTTGGTTTGGGACCGTATTAACGGGGTTGGCGAGATGTCGGCTGCAAGTCATATCCATTTTCATCCATCCATTGACATTCATCAATCGGATGAGAGTGTATGGGAATTGAAGACCGCAACAGGTCCTCTCTGGATGGTGGCTTTTGGTCACAGCGGCCATTCGGTCTGCTCAGGACAGGTGGAGCCACGCTGCCAGGGGTGGTACAGCGAAGTATTCGGTAAGATGATGCCAAACACTGTAGTCACCTTGCAGGACACTTTTCGCGCAGTCACAATGTTCGGTTATCTAATATCAAAAGATACGCCAGCCACAGTTGTACATCAATCAGGGAGTGGTTCATCTGTTGATCTCATCATTTCTCACGCAGAGGAAGAGTTCCGGTACGGTTTCGATTACGCTATAGGTTCTTAGAATGCAAATTGACTGGTACTCACATTACTTTACACCAGAAGTGGGCGCTCCGTCGGCACGCATTAATGATCTCTCCAGAAATTTCATTAATCGGGGCCACCAGGTTCACGTTAATACCTGTTACCCCAACCATCCCCACGGCACCCTGTATCCCGGTTATCGACACGGTCTCTACATGGAAGAGACGCTACAGGGAATCACGATAAGTCGTTACGGTACCTATATTGCCGCCAATCGAGGCTTTGTAAAGAAGCTTGCCGGCCATATATCTTTTATTATTTCTTCGTTGACCCAGTCTCATCGTAATCGATTCCAAGCGGATATCAATATCGGCACATCGCCGACTTTTTTTGCCGCTATTGCAGCTGCCATGCAAAGTCTGCGACATAAAATTCCCTTCGTAATGGAGGTGCGCGATCTCTGGCCGGCCATATTTGTAGAACTGGGTGTTTTGAAAAACAAGCACTTAATTGCAATGCTGGAAACACTTGAACTCTGGTTGTATCGCCGGGCAACGAGGGTAGTAACAGTAACTCAGGCCTTCCGTCAGGATATGATTGCAAGGGGGGTTTCGCCGGATAAAGTTGTCAACATTCCCAATGGTGCCGATCTGGATTATTGGACACCGCAGGAGCGGGACCAGCAACTGGTAGGCCGGCTTGGATTGCGGGATAAATTTGTGGTGCTTTACATCGGGGCCCACGGCATTTCCCACGCCCTGCGGCGGATTCTGGAAAGCGCTGCGATGTTGAAAGAACACCACAGTATACACTTCCTGTTTGTAGGGGACGGTGCAGAAAAGCCGGCGCTGGTTGAATACGCGCGTCAGGCTGAATTAGACAATGTGACCTTCCATAAATCGGTAACCAAGGACGAGGTCAAGTCGTTCTATGCGCTTTCCGATGTCTGCCTCGTTCCCCTGCGGGATATTCCGCTTTTTGATGCCTTTATTCCTTCGAAGATGTTTGAGATTATGGCCATGGAGCGACCAATTGTAGCGTCTTTAAAAGGTGAGGCGGCTGATATTATCAATCGTTCCGGTAATGGGATTGTAGTGCCGCCGGAAGACGCCGGAGCCATAAAGGATGCGATCCTGTCCATGTTTAACAACCAGCTGCTGAATCTGGAACTGGGCCGCAGTGGTCGGCGCTTTGTCAACGAACACTATAACCGCCGGTCTCTGGCAGACCGCTATTTAGAGGTCCTGTCGGAAGCACGGGACACGTATAACCGTAAACATACATGAAGGTACTGGTAACCGGAGCAACGGGATTCACCGGGTCCTACACGGTTCCGGTGCTTCAGCAGCAGGGCCTAACCGTGCGCTGCTTTGTCCGCCAATCCAGCGACCTTTCCCATCTGCACAATGCCGGCGTGGAGTTTACATATGGGGACCTGAATGAACCCGGGACACTGAAACAGGCACTTGCCGGAGTGGATGCCCTGGTGAATATTGCGTCCATCGGCTTTGGTCATGCGCCTGGCATTGTCGCGGCAGCACTGGAAACCGGAATCAAGCGTGCCGTCTTCATAAGCACGACCGCCATCTTTACCCGTCTTAATGCCGCCTCGAAGAGAATCCGCCTGGCAGCCGAAGAAACCATTGCCCAAAGCGGCCTGGCGTACACCATTCTCAGGCCGACCATGATATACGGCAGTACCCGGGATAGGAACATCTGCCGCCTAATACGTTACGTGGAACGGTACCCGCTGTTACCGGTATTCGGAGACGGTTGGCATCTCCAGCAGCCTATTTATGTGGAGGACCTGGCATTGGCGGTTGCAGATGCGCTGCAGTCTGATAAAACTTTGGGCAACGCCTATAATGTAGCCGGTGCCCGCCCGTTGAGCTTCAATGAACTGATCGATACGACAGCCAGACAGCTGGGTACGCGCATTAAGCGGGTACATCTGCCTGCCGGCGCCATTATCCGCGGTCTGCAGCTTGTTGAAAGGTGGGGTCTCAGGTTGCCGGTGAGCTCCGAGCAGGTGCAGCGTTTAAATGAGGATAAGACCTTCGATTATTCCGAGGCGGTCGCAGATTTCGGATTCACCTCCAGAACCTTCGCCGCAGGCATCCGCAAAGAGATTGAAGCCATTCGCGGTGGCGGTTGATGCCGGTGACGGCTAGTACAGATTATCGATATACGCTGTAATGAACCTGCAGGTTTCCTCGGCCTGCAGAAGCGACAGCGAACCGATCTCCGCTGCAAGCCCCTCAAGTTCGCTTTCATCCATATCAAGGGTTTTGCTCAGCAGAAAGGTCTCGACCTCCCCGTCTTTTCCCAGCAGTAGTCCACAACCACCGATAGCACCTATATACTGATCTTTTAAATAGACCGGCACCACGATTTTAATCATCCCGGCATCGCACTCTGCGATGACCGGTTTTTTTGTTTTTTCTGCCTGGGCGGCGATATTCTGGTGGGCGGTCGAGCAGATGAAGGTCTGTCCCTTGGGATTGGCCTTAATGACCGGGCAGAGTGTATTGGCCCATTTCTTGTGGCCGCTAATTCGGATGCCGTCGGTATTGAAGACGCTGGCATCCAGGCCGGAACGGGTGTGGATCTCTTTTTCCAGCTCGATCCATTTTTCGATAGGTTGCAGGTCGGTTAGTTGCATCTATTTATGTCTCCAGGGTACCTCTAATAATTGCTAATTTGAGGCATTCGTTTAATTCACAATGATTTTGTTGTTAATAACCAAATCTTATATTGATCGCAGGTGGTTTCGAAAGTGGTCTTGCACCCTTCAAGCCA